>Ga0210059_1004677_pt1 | contig 22123 bp, 16 predicted proteins | sample Ectturendosymbi2_FD_188042 | JGI IMG/M metagenome (GOLD analysis project Ga0210059, IMG submission 188042) | Ecteinascidia turbinata endosymbiont from Florida, USA - Sample 2 (SPAdes) (version 2) | ecosystem: Host-associated > Tunicates > Ascidians > Unclassified | place: Key West, Florida...
TGTAATCTTCAATTTTAGTAATCTTAAATTTTTGTAAAAATTTTTGTATCTTCAATTTTAGTAATTTTGGGTTTTGATCTTAGCAACAGTGCGTAATTTTTTCTTTTTGTTTCATATGTCGACTTTTGCGCAGGACTGAAGATGTGTAACACATGAAACTAGTTTCCTTACACAATAAATTGCAATAGATTCGCTTGGTGTGGATCACTGATGTGGCTTTACAAACATTGTTAAATTACTTTAGTGTCAGCTTACTTGGGATTCAGGTTGATTGTTTTATGACTCGGGATACTTAATGGGAAAAAGATTGAGAACCCCTGATGTAGACCGGAATGGGACAGTTCGGCGACGCTGTTTCAGCAATGGACGTTTCGGTGATGAAATGTGAAATGTATTTTCCTTTGGAATGTCACCAAAGTGCAAAAGTTTGCACTGCCGTTGTGAAGTGTGTAGGCGCAAGATTCAGTCTAGCACTTGTCCCAATCATACAGCAATGAGAGCTGTTTATCCAAACATACGTACACTTATAAAATTGATGCTGATGGAATAGTTGTCTTAAACCATGATGTCATCTTAAAATATGTGCCTTTGCCATAGAATCGTTAGCAATAATTTGAATACCTGTTGCTTCGAATTTTCAAGTCAGTTAGATTTTTGAATTGTTGGCCATTTTTAACTTTCATTATAGCAAAGAACTTCTAAATTATTCTTTTAGCTTATCATATAAAGTTCTTAATACCACACAAAATTAAATTGGCGAATTCTATTACATTTGGCATAATCATTTTTTAATACACTTAAAGCTGGATACACCTGAAGCTTTGATGTATTTAAAAAGCTTTAGAATTCTCACTAACTTAAAACTTATGTTGGATTACAAATTGATTTTGTATGAAGATATGAGTTAGAAATAAGACTTGGAAATAGTGAAGAAACAGGATCATCAAAACCAGACATGTTTTGCTTAAATCAATATTAATTTTTAAAAACTAAACAAATTTTTAATTTTGTTGTCATGGTGAGTACAATTGAAAACCATGTTTTTAAAACAAAGTTTTCCAAGCTTTTCAGTAAAGATTTGAATACCACCTTAGAAATTGAATGATGGTTAAAAGTTTATAAAAATTTTAAGGTTGATTTATGTACAAAAACATGAATATTGTTGTTCTTGTCTAAACAAAAGTTGCTTCTTTACAAAGATGGTAACTGCTTATTAGCTCTGGAATTTTTGTCCTAAGTACATATGCAGTATCAAACTTAAGCAGTCATTGCTGTGTATTGATATTTCCTTTTGATAAATGGCTATAAGTGGAAAAAGTTTCATGACAATTTTTGGTCGAAAAACAGCATCCATAATTGGCATGATTCATCTGCAACCCCTACCAGGTAAGATGTTTGACTTTGCTTTTTTGCTATGACATTAATTTTTTAACAGTCTCCTATGATTCTTGTATAATTTTTTATTTGTAGCTTAGGATTACTGTGGAAAACCTTGCATGTTTAAATTTTGACTGGCTGACTAACATGATGCTTTTGTAACACTGGCTGCCACAGTGTTGTATGCACAAAAGTACCTCTATTATCTGAATAAATTAACAAAGTTAACATGAAGTTTTCTAGTTGAAAATAAAAATTTTGTTTTATTGTATTGGCCATTTTTTCAAATTTGTGATGTTGTATTTTCAACTTTTCACTGGTAGTGGTAACATATATTTCAATGGTGGGCAAACTGCAGCTCAGCAACATATTTTTTGTGGCTCTTCTAGCTGAATAGCAATATCTCAAATTGATAGAGAGTGGTTGCCTCATATTTAATGTTTGTTTCATTTATCAGTCTGTTTACATGAGCTTGTAGGGTTAGTTACCAGGCAGTATATGTGATTTGATAACAAAGACAGTGAACCTCAAGCTCAAGTTAGACTACTTAAGTTTCCAGAACAAAATTAAAAATTTTCAAAGAGACACATTGTCAAAAGATTTATTTCATTTTCCCAATGTCAGAATGAGTACAAAAGCTTTTTGTGAAGAGGCAGTTGCATACCACAAAGTGCAAGAATACAAAAATAAATTGCAAGACTACCATACATTAATGTTGAATAGATTAACATGAAATGCAAAGCATGGTTTTGCATTTTCTATAAATCCATTCAGCGTTAATGGAGTCAGTGATTGCTGTCCAGTTCACTCAGTGTTTGTCACAAACTTGTCTTCTGTAGAAATGAAACTGACCGAAATGCAAGAAGATCTGGCTTGACAGAATTTCAATTAATGCCACTTTACAGTTACTTTCTGGCAACAGGTTCCAGAAAGTAAATGACCAGAATTTATAAGGCCAGTGTATGACTCATTTCTGTATTTAGCATGACATATTGCTGTGAATTTTCAATCTATGAAATTAAATTCATAAAATCAAAGCATTGTGCAATCTTAACAAATGGACACTTGAGAGAATTAATTTGCACAGCTTTAACATTGTATTGTCCAGACTTTCTGAGACTAGCAAGCCAAACAAAAACCCAATATTGATAAATAATGTGTTTGTTGTGTTTCCATTGCTATAGATCATTTTATGTAAAACTTACATTCTTTACTATATTTGTATTGGCACTACAAACTGATTTTATGGCGTACTGTTGTTTTTTGTTTTCTGCAAAATGGCTCTTCCATTGAGTTAGTTTGTCCACCCCTGATATATTTCATTATGGCACTTGCTAAACTTTAGTAGATCAAGATGCACCACTCTAATTCGATCTACCTGAACTGCTTCAGCATCAGTGCTCAGAATTAGGCAGTCTTCAGCACTTTATCACTAATATGCAACATTTTGGTCTAATTTTAGAACAATACCAATTCAGAAAATAGCAGAAGAAACATGTTGGCAGACACGTTATGATGCACTGACAATGAGTGTATGCATGAAAACAGTTGTTGGTGAGTATTTACAAAGTTACGTGCAGTTAAAATGTCACCTTATATAAGGTACCTTCACATACCATGCAGTCATGCACAGCCACAACATGGTGACGGCGACACTGCATGAGAACTACTGAGTCATTGCATTGTTTTAAGAAGTATGTTAAACGAGTTATGACAAACCCTAAATCTGAAACTCTCACGCTAAAGGTGGGCTACACGTACATGTTCAACATCAGTACTGAACCATTAGAATCAGAGGGTTGAAGCTATACACATCCGTAGCTGTCAGAACAGAAGGGTTTTCTCCCATGCGCACTAGATGCAATGATGCAAAATACGAATGTGTCCATGGCAACCTTTTTGTGTGTTCACAAGGCTCTATCTTGAAATCATCAATGTTCTTTCCTCATACATTGTCATTTCAACATAAATTTTTCTGTTATTAAAACTGATCTCAAAACACGCCATTTTGAAGTGATTCTTGTGATCTTGCTGTGCACGCAAAGAAGAAAAGACACACTACAGAAGGCAATTGCAAACAAGAAAAATACTTAACAAGTTGTTCTAAACTGCACAATTCCAGGTAATTCCAGTGTTCATTTGTATGGTGCAAATAATTGTATGATTGCAAAGGTTTTAGTTTTATCACTCTTTTTTTAATGTTTCCATGCACTGTAAGTGCAAATGCACATTATTAAACAAACCATTTAAAAGTATTAGTTTGAGGTAGTTCAGTCCATCACTGGCTTCTGCATTCGAAACCACATTACCAAATGATCAGGAACTTTTTCCAGATGTTACACACAAGTACATCCAAGGGTTAAATTTTTATATTGTTATTATCAATAAAGAGAAACTCAAACTGCAGTGAATATTTACACAAACATCAATAAAGTTTAATATAAATTTTTGTGGCATGGAATTTTTGCAAAGCAGCAGAGATGGGATTTTTGCAAAGAGTCCATGGTTGTGACACTTCATGACAAAGCGTGCAGCCATGAAATTTGCAAAGCCGTGAATGTTGAACCACTTCTCTGAATCGAGAGATCTCAGCTATGTTGGTTTGACCATGTATCCAGAATGCCCCACAAAAGATTAGCAAGGCAAGCCCTGCTGGCAAAACTCACAGGAAAGTGGCCCAGAGGTCATCCAAGCACCAGGTGGAGTTACTACATGTCCGACTTTGCTTGGTCCTGTCTTGGTGTGGAGCCAACAGAATTATTTAATCTTGCTGTTGACCGTGAGATATTCCGAGTCCTCCTCCTAACGCCGCTGCCCCAGTGACCCTCCCTATAGGAAAAGTGAGCATGAAAATGAATAAATAAATTTTTGTTGACCAGTCTTTCAATGAACTGGCTGTGCTTCACATATTAAAATTAAGTATATTCAAGCAACAAATTAATTATTGGCAATTATATTACTTGCAATCTCACATGCTTTCAGATGATATTTTATTATTTGATCATAAACAATTTCGCATGACATGGCATCAACTAAAATGAAAAATTGAATTTGTTGTTATGAAACAAGTTTTTTTGCAATGAAAGTAAATGGGTCCTATTTATGTGAGTGACTGAATCATCCAAAAACACAATGATTTGCAGATTGTTTAATTAGGACAAACTATTGCAAAGTTTATGAACAAAGGTTGTTCACTAACACATTTCCAGGAACATATTCTTTTGTGGATGAGCTTTTCACATTTTTATTTTTATGGATTTTTGAGATAAACAGCGACAAAACATTAATCAAAATGACTATTTTCTAAATTGGTGTTGTTCTAAAATTTGCCAATATTTTCATTGGTTTCATTTGTTGCACATTTTGAGCATGATTTCAGTGTTTCATTTTTCTAAGCTTTTCTGACAATTTTTATTATTATCAGACTAGGGCATAAAAGTTCTATCCAGTGTGCGGATGTAAATTTGTTGTTAATTAAAAAATTTTCAGTTTTTACAATTGTTTTTTATAGCTCTATCTGGTATATGTAATACCATCAAAAAGTTGACAATATAACATCACAAATTACACATGTTGGTGGTTTTGTAGGCAACTCACATACCATCCACTGAAATATGCCATTGCCCTTTAAAACAGCACTATGCTTGTGTGAGAAATGTGGTAGATATCTAAAAATTTGGAAATCAGATACTGATGATTAGGGCAACCAATTTTTTGACCTAAAAATTAAAATTATGACTTTATAATTTACAAATTTTGACTTATCAATTTCCTGCATTCGTAACTGAAATGAGGAATACAATCATATTCATATACAGTGTTGGAAATCAAACCGATAGGTTAAAAATGTTTATTCTGTTGAAATGTAACAAAGAGTAACTTGTCGGCAAAATCTGGAGCATAAACATAGCATCTTTTAAAAAAGGCCTGGCTATTTTCAGCTTCATGAAACAAGCCTCCTTGATGCTTTGCACTGGGACGATATGATATCCACCATAGTTTTTGTAACTTCTCACAAAGCAGTCACGGAATTTGCCAAATGAATCACCCTTAGGTGACTGTTGAGGTAAACTCAGAAGCATATTCATGCAGTATACTTCGAACCAAGGTTTATTTTAAGGTTTCGCTTTGGTGACCGCAAGGAAATTTTAAGAGACCGCTTGGAGGAATTTGAGAGACCGTTCTCCATTGATGTGATCTCAGGTCACTATATTTTGAGAGACCATTGGAAGAATTTGAGAGACCGTTTTGGTCCCTCAAAACACCTTAAAAAAACACTGCTTCGAACTATTAAATAATTTGGTTGTTTAACCTTAGGCATGATGTGTTGATAAGTACCTTAATAACTACAGTAGAGTGAGACCTAAGAGTATCATAAAGTTAAAACACTATGAACATTTACCAAACCAAGTATTGTAACACCACGTTTCTTGCCTTACCACACCCAGCCTACTTTAATATTCAATTCAGTAGTGGGTAAAACAACATTATTACATCACAGGTCACCACAAAGCCATTATTCTGTCAGAATTGCAACTAAACTTGCAAAAACATATCAAAATCTGTTTTTGTAGCTAAAATATTGATAAAGAAGAAAAACTGTGCTGCAAGAAAATTTTGACCTAACGAGAAAGTTTGACCTAATGATAAATTTTGACTTTTTTTTGACCTAATAACTTTGGAATGGTTCATGGTATCAGCATAAAACTTCGTTTGTGGACGTTTCATAAACTTTTAAAAGGGCAGAAAATTTTGACTTTATTGACTTTTGGTTGCCCTACTGATGATAATAAAGCAATAATGTTTAGGAAAGTAAAGCAATGATTGTGCGTTACAGATACCAGTTAACAAGTCCAAGAACCAAGTGCTAGAACCCAATGATCTAATACCTGGACATCCATAAATTATAATTAATAACTACTGTTTAGTCAGTAATATATAGTTTGTTGTAAATTAGGATAAACCAGGAACCTTTTGTGTTCGGTATTGATTTGGAATGTAATGTACTGCAAACGAGTGATAAAAATATTTTCTAACGTATTCAAAATGGTATGATGCCATGTTTTTTTATGAAAGTGCTAATGACTTTACCAAACTCATGACAACTGCTGACTTCAGAAACATTAAACAAAGGGGATTACTAGCCTTTTTTGCATGTTCGATAGTTTGCACACATGAAATGACTGCTTAGCACATTTCAAGTTTTAAAATGGCTTTTAAAACTTATGCAACATTTTTGTGCTTGCAATTCACGAACAAGGAATTAAGTGAAACTACTGTGGCTCACATTTTTTTGCAATTTGAGTAAAATACTCGGTGTGCTGCTGAAAAAAACATGTTGCAAAAGTTTTTTCCAATGTTGGCATTTTCAACTTAAATCCTGGAACATTTAAGAATATTCTATGTCTAAACGAAACTTTCTCAAAGTAAAACGAGCAATGTGTGGCTCACATTTGCAGTCATTAAATCAGCTGATAACTGGAAAACTTTTATTTTTACCTTTACCTTCATTAATTAGCTTTTGTCCATGAAAAATGGGCAATAAGATTGCTAAATGTTTAACAAGAATATTTACATTATGCTTCTAGTTGTAGTCAGTCTCATAGTCATGGGGGGCATTCAAGGGCAGTGCACCGCCAAATATTTTTGTGTCCCCCAAATTTTGTTGTGACCAGAAATATTTGTTTAAACATTTAATATAAACAAATATCTTGCCCCCTAAAAATGTATTATATTTATTTCCTCCAAACCTTACGGGCCTGGTTGTAAAGCAACCACTTAAAATAATGTGACTGTCTGTCTTGTTCACATATGCATTGTAAATTTATGAATGCTGTTGCTATGACAGTTGTAATCAACTCTGTTGTGCCATGTCCTTTAATTAATATTTAAAGGTAATGATTTCAGATGCTCATGGCTCTTCTGGTTTAAACAACTTGATAAATCCAAGTCATGTTGATAGCTTGATTTCTTTCTAGCCTTTTTATGGTAATGCACCAACCACAACCAGTGCCAATTGGAAGAAGCTCAACATGTAATTATTGTGGACATTTTGATAAAAAAGCATTTTTATGGCTGAACCTTTGCCATGGTTTTGTTGGCAGTGCTGAAATTTCATGCATACGTATTGTTCTTCATACAACTACAGCTGTGAGGTTTTTAATTGTTTGTTGAGTGAAAGTATCAAAGATGCCAATTTCTATGAATGCCCTTTTCATAAACTCAAATGTGTTTTATTGTTAGCTTTTATGAGGACACCTGACATGATAACCGTTCTGTTTTTTTCATTGTCCTGGCAGACTGTTTATTTTGGAAATGTAAATATATTATCCCCCTTATCGCCAATAAACTGCTACTACTATGGACAAACTGTTTGCAGAAAGATCTATTTTTTACTAAGACTGATTTGTTGCTGTGATAAAATATTCTTTGATATACATGTATAATGCTACTAACCAAAGCTGATAAAATCTTCCAGCTTTGAATAACCAATGGTAATTACGTAGATTCATTTCTGTTTGGTTGCAGGCTCTCCAACAAACACACTGCCAGTAGCAAAGATTGGTGAAAGAGCTTTAAAAGAAGCAGAAGTGTATATGGAAGCTGGTGTTGTAAGTCTCTGATCTAACTAATTTTCAAATATTAATAATGTGGCTCTAATCTGTGGAGTTGATACACGGATTGGTAAAGCAAATGCAGTTGTGTGTGAGGTTTATTGCTCTGGTCACAGAGCAGGAGCTTTTAAACACTGCAAAGCTGTCAGTTTTCAAACTGATTTTTGTTCCGGTCTGCACCTAAGGTCTTGACTCGTGGGTAATGAGTGAAAGAGTACTATCTCAAGCAGACATGGGACGATTACATCACAAATGTAATCGATCACCATTACTTGGCACATGCTCGGTTACGATAACGAATAAACAAAACAATGTAATCGATTACGATTACATTGAAAGTAATTACGGTTACAATCGTGATTACATTTGTCTTGAAACAGTCTCAGAAAGAAAACAAAAACACATTTGCAAGCTTTCATGAGTATATGTTCAGACAACATACGAAGTATATGTTCAGACAACATACGGTATGAATCAATGCAATAAACAAAATTACCAATCTGTAAGGATTAAGTACCGGAAAAAAGTAAAATCACATCACTTGTTGACCGGGATGTTTGTGCAGACAGCAAACCAGTTGTGTAATATAAGTTTGAGCCAGGGGGGAAAACTTAGCTGAAAGAAGCCCACTGGCCACTTTGGCAGGCCCACTAGCCAACACTCAGAAAAAAACTTGAGAAATGATGGTGAATGTGGATGTGAATTGCTATACTAAAAACCCAAATTAGCGGAAAATACTCCACGGAGTATTGCTCACTTTAAATCAGCTTTAATATGGTGTTGAAGTTGGAATTACTTCCCAAAAATTTTTCTCTGTGTCCGATGCTGTCATTAAAGTAACTTTGGCAGTTTTGTAGTGGTGTTTCTCATCTTTGACCTGTCAACTGTATTATGCTTGTGTATAGAATATCGAACCTTTAAAACCCGAAATTTATAAAGAAAACAATTTTTTTTACTTTTTATCTTTACTCATAAATTTATTTGTATTCAGGAAAATGTATTTTTCCCAACACAATGTTTTTGCCCAAAACGCAACGCCTTTTTTCAAACGTTGAAACGTATTTATAAAAATTTGCATTTTTTAACGACACTTGGCCAACACTTTTTGTTTTTATTGCGTCGTTACCATGCGTACCTCATAGTTAGCATAGTTAGGTCAACTAGTTATTGAACTAACTTTTACTATATTTTGAACCGATTTAAACTTTTGCAAATGCAATTGGAACGCCATTAATTTTTACATAGCAAAGGACGATGCAGTGGTTTTAACTTTCTTCAAACAAATCAGTCGCTTGTTAAATTTAGTTCGAAAGCGTTTGTACATCTTCGTACTATGCCCACACGCTTGACCTTCTACAGGGTTAGCGTTACAATTTTTGCTGAGGTGTTCGGAGTGAGTGCCGTTGCCAATGACCAGCAGGCATCTCCGCAACTGGCCAAAATACGCAAAAAAACGACAACTTACTGAAAACCAAAATAATGCTAAAACCGAAATATAAGTTAAGTTGTGGCTCGTTTTTTACATTTACCCTTGCCAGAGAAGGGAAACTTGCCCCACACCCCCCGTCAGTTACGCCACTGCAACAAACACTTTAAATATTGATTGAACAAAAGTACTCAATTTTTTAAATGTTTGTTACTGTTGATAAACATCAACGCTTCAAATCTTCTATCAGTCAAACGACATCTATCAGGCTTAAACTTTCGTCCAGCAATGCTGAAAAGTCGTATGTTAGTAATTTCAAAATTGCTGACTATTTCTTCAAAGCACGAGTTACGATGCTTTCTGCTGTGTGATGTCTTTTGGATTGTCTGCAAGCGCAGCATAGCATTGTGTAGCTTTTCATTTGAAACGAAATGAACAGTGATGCCAATATAGCTGCGCATCTATCTGTTGGACAAAGCGTCAACGGTTGACAAAAGCTAACTGGATTCGTTGAGTTTTTTTTTACCGGTATCCGTGGATGACCTCTGTTGACATGCTAGTTTTTAGCGTTGTGGAAAGGTGCCTTCGACTTGGGTTAAACTATCTTTTTCCTTCGCAAAAAATTGATTTATATATATTACTGTACTAATTATGTATGTAGTCTACTCCAGCACTTACATTCACAGATTCACTCTGAATATATATAAACAAAATCAACACCTCTACTCCTAATAGTACCGTTATCTCTTCTGTTGCCGAAGTGTCCACTCGTTTTTAAGAAGAGCTCTTATTTTTATTGCTACGTCTCACTAGACTCACTACGTCACTTCTGGCGGCCAACAGGAAGACTAGCAGGTACAAAGCGAGAATTCGCTACAAACGTTGTGCTTGCCTCTGGACTATCTGGATTTAACGCACACAGACGAGCTAATGGCCTCCCCTGCAACATAACCATGACAAACTATAATAAAGGAGGAATCCCAGGCACCAAAACCGCGGTTCATCGCACAGTGGTGTAGGGTGAAGATTTCCAAGTTTAATCGCGAAAGTAATCGTCCATTACGATTAAATTGACAATGTAATCGATTACGATTATATGTCATTTTTAGTCAGTCCAATCGAATACGATTACCCCATGTCTGATCTCAAGCAGGGTTACGGAGTCGTAAGGAGTCGGAGGTTTTTGGGTGGAGTTGGAGGCGGATTCCCAACAACAACACTAGGAGTCGGATTTTTTGTCCGACTCCGGATGTCCAATTGGATCATTTTTTACATCACACTCCTGAGTTGGGAATTCCTGTTGAAATGGTAATTTCTTATTAAACTTTTGTTGAAACAGAGATTTCTTGCTGTTCCCCACGATTTCCATTGATTTTAACAGCCGAACTTCATTCCCTTTATGTTAAGGAGTCGGAGTCGGAAATTTTGGAAAGGTCGCAGTCGGATATTTTACCTCCGACTCAGCAACCTTGATCTCAAGTGCCAACGGCAGAGATGTTTTTTTGGGAAGTGTTCACAGTTTAACACTTCGCGACAAAGTGCGCAGTTGTGAAATTCGGAAAGCCGTGAACATCATCCATGATCCACTTCTATGAATGGAGAGATCTCAGCCATGCTGATTCAACCAGGTGTCCAGAATGTCACAGAAAGATTGCCGAGGCAAGTCCTGCTGGCTACACCCACGGGGAAGCGGACAAGAGCTCGTCTAAAACCAGGCGACGCAAAAACATCTGCGACTTTGGTCCCGTGTTGGTGTGGAGCCAACAGAACTATCTGAAATTGCCTAAAACCGTGAGGTATTTGAGTCCTTCTAGGATCTCCGACCCTGCGATCCTCCCTTGAGAAAAAGCGGGCATGAAAATACAAATTTCATGAAGTTATATAATGATTTGTCAAAAGTAGAAATATGTTTAAAATTTGAATGGGAATCGTTATGGATGGATGTTGTTCTTGTCCATTTCAACGTATTCTTGCGGATTTTTTGTGTTTTTTACTTCTTGAAATGACATTGTATTGAATGACTGGGTTGCCACACTACGACTTCAGTATAACTCAATTACTTTCGTTTGTTGCATATCAAAGTACGTCCGAGGGCTTTCTGTTCGTGTGACTAGCTGTTTTTTTATTATTTTCACGGGCAGGACGCAATAATGATAGAGAATATGCACGATCTTCCTTACCTTTCCGGAGGAAATTTAGGTCCAGAAGTTGTGGCATCGATGGCAACTATTGCGACAAGGCTGCGTCAAAACTTTACACACGTGCCTTTAGGCATCCAAATCTTGACTGCTGCAAACAAAGAAGCACTTGCTGTTGCTAAATGTGCAGGTCAGTTTCAAATCACTTTTATTTATTAGTGATGTAGAAACAAGTCGGAATAGTTTCGTCTCTCGAAGATGATTTTTTTTGATAAGCAAGTTACTGCAAATATCTTAGTATATGCTTATTAATACCAACGAAATCACGCTAACTGCATGTGTATCTCACTAATTTTCTCAATTTTAGTCTCTGCTCTAAAGGTGTTAAAATCTTTAATGGTTAGAGAAGAAAGAAAATATTCCATTATAACAAAAATGAAATGTAGTTTTAATCAATGTATAACAGTCTGAAGCAAACGTTTGCAGTTTTTTTCGGGAAAACTTTAGTAATAGCTTGGAAATAAAATATTTAGGAAGCCGCTTCCAACGGTCATCGAAATCTTGGCTTGTCAGTGTTTGGACTATAACGGTTAGAAGAAAACTTGAGAACGTGGAAATCTGAATAAAATTTTGCAGAGTAGTTGTGTTGGAAAGAAGCAACACACGATGCAGATTTACCCATGGCATTAAACGAAACATCAATACCATGAACTTTAGTCCAATTGGACGTGGTTCCATTACTAGTGACTTGTAAATCGAGAACCTCGCTTGAACGAACAAATCAAGTTCAAAATACAAGTTAATCTAAACGTACTTGATAGACGTTTGCATGCTACAAAAGGCATCAAAATAAAGAAGAAAAGAGCATCTTCAAAAAGGCGTGTTTTTCACGTATAACGTGTCTGAATCCGCCTGATTTTGATTCCAATTCCACAAATGGTGGATCCAGGAGGGAAATTCGGTGAAGTTCCCCTAAAAATCAACCACGACGCTCACTGAAGCGGCCCCATATTTAGTAATAGCGCCCCTATTCTTAATCTTAGCTTTTCTCAGTTTATGACGTACGAATTCGTGCAGTGTTGGCAAACTTTCCGGGAAAAAGAAGGAAAAATCAGAGCAGTCAGGGTAATGTTGACGTCGTTTGGGAATACTGGGGTATCGGGAGAAAATCAATGATTTTGTTTGCGCTTGTATTTTATTTGTAATGAAAAATTGAAAACATTATTGCGCTACTGCTGGAAAGTGCCTAAGGAGTTGTATAACTACGGTAGTGTTAAAAAACGTTTAGAAATTTTGGTGATGTGTTTCGGCACTTCTTTCGACTGCCCTACAAATTCCAGTTGTGAATCCACCACTGAAATCAACCCTGATTCGGACTACTGCGCAGACTGCAAAATGATTTCGGATCAAGGTCTTCTACCTGTTCGGTTCATGTTTTCGCATGGTCGGCACGTCGTTTAATTGTCCCCGAAATCTTTCGTATTTTCCAATTCAGCAAGATGGACTTTTTTTGCCAAGGTTTGAACTTTATTCGTGCCGAGGGGTTCGTTTTTGCACACATCGGGGATGAGGGCTGGACTGATGCTTGCGCGGGACCTCTGTTAAGGTACAGACGAAGCATTGACGCATCTGACATTCTGGTGTTTACTGATATAAAGAAAAAACACAGGTATGCAGTTCCTTCTTCGGAAAGTACGTCCATTTCATTGAAATAACATAATTGAATGTTTTGCTAAACGTTTTTGTGGTTGTAGGCAATGGTGTGAGAAGTTCATGCAAACGTTCTTGTTAGTTTTGTCATTTGGTACAGTTTTGCTTTAAATCTAGGGGAGACCACGGCCCCCTATTCTTCTTTCGCCAAACCCATGATAGTAGGTCGTATTCCCTTTTGCTTGAGATTGTTTTACTGATCACTGCAAGTTTATCAAATCCCCAATTTGAAATAATACACCTTGTCTTGATGTTTCGAAACTTCGTCGTCATGTAACGACGCGTTTTCAAAACACTTAACTAAACTTCACAACAAAAACGGATGCTGTTGCCAGCTGGTGAAATCATCTTTGCCTCTTCTGTGCTGGATGTCAAGGTTGAGTTTTCTCGATTTCTGAATTGAAACGTTCGCATGAAATGTTTTCACACGTTGGGAAACGCAAATTTCTTGGAGGACAGAGGAACTTTGCCTAATCTTTAAGCAGTTTTTGCCTGCGAATATTAACGTCAGAATGTTAATTGTCAACGTAGTTCCGCCCAACTTTTTTCGAAATTTCCTCAGAAGATGTCTACAAGACCGATGAAGATCACCAGTTTGTTAAGTTTTGAACTACTTGAAAATTTTCGAAAGTTTTTCCCCAAGTTTACCTAATGTTTCCAACCTATCACGAAACCTTCGTCTGCAGTAGAGAAATCATCTATCATGTTAGTTTTTCACCGCATTGCTGCTATGCTCACTGTTTCTGAAACACTACGTTATCCTTGAATGATTGAGATTCGGCTTGTGTTATGTTCTGTCTTTGAACGCATTGTTATGTGATTCCACGGCATTTGCAAGTTGTTTCTAGCATGGTTCTTCTTTGTACATGGAAAGGTGTTACTTCTGTATTTTTTTGTTTCATCAGCTTTATATCACCAATTAACTTTTCAGGCAAGTTTCTCGTATCGACTTTGACAAAGTCAGGGCTGTGGAAGCTCTAATTTCATTTCTGAAACTCTTCGTTGAAGTTCTGAATATTCAAAGCAACCTCCCTTTGATTTTTCAGTTCACACGCTGTGACGAACGACCTTACCTTGTCAGAGGTGGCTCGTGCTGCGGAGTTCTTCATGTCTGATGGTGTGGTTGTCACCGGCAAAGAAACAGGTGCCCCAACTGACAGTCAAAATGTAACTGGTGAGTTGTATGTGTTAAGAGAGCCACAGTGAGCAAGAGAAAATGTAATCGGAGCAAGTTTGTTTTATTGGGGAAACAAAATCGCCAAAATTGAATCAAAGATCTACAAAACTGAAAGATGTTGTTCACAACTCCAACTAATTTCAGGAAGTGTTTTTTCTCTTAAGCTTGAGCTCATGGTATGTTGACACATGTTCTATAAATGCATAGCTTGGGAATGCAACGTGTTGCGCGTTAGCTGCATGCCTTTTCGTTTGCAGCACTGAATGCAAGACGGCAGTGAATCTGCTTTTGGCGCTCATAGGATAATAATTAACATTTCGCTTGCGACTGGAAGTAACTGATTCATTAGGCTTAACTTTTTGCTGCCGTATTGTAGCAAGACGGCTGCGTATTTTAGGGCGGGCCGCTTGCAGTCGGCCCTGCTCCAAGGATCTACATCACCACCTATGGATGTTTTACTCCACACGCAGTTCGGAAACTAGAAAATTGACTCGTGTGTACCCTGCATCACGCAATTTTTCCATTCTGGACGCAATTCGATGGTCAACGGCGATGCCGCCTCATTTCCTGCCATCAAATGTGCGAGTGTCATTGATTCATTCGTCGTCACACCCGCTTTTTCTCTGCGGAGGGTCACTGGTTAGCAGCTCTGAAGGCTTCAAAACATCTCGGGGTTTTCAGCAACTTTTGACAGTTTTTCTGACTTCACACCAAGGCGTGACCAAAACAGGCCAGAGATGTAATCACGTCACTTCGTCCTTGGTCGGACCAAGGGGCGTCTTCTCGTGGATGCAACCTGTCTTGCCAACCCGTTCAAAATCCGTCCCGAAAAATTGTTTCGTTTTTTTGTTGCAACAAAATAGCTATTTTTACGTGACGTGTCTGTTACTGTTGCAAACACAAATTTTGGACGTAGTTCATGGATTGATTTTCCCGAAGTTCCGGGTCCAAAGTCGAAACGGAAACCTGACGTTTGCCAAACCAACACCGGGGCCAGGTTCAACTTAAGTTTTGACGATGGTCTTGAAACTACCATCAATTCCGAAATTTAAATTAAACAAGCGCATAGGCAGCTCACCCCTTCGATGTTGCGGATCGCAAGACCCCAGCGTTTTTTCACAGCCTCTCGTGAAGTGTAAATCGACTGAAAAGCAACTTGTTCCAGAGCGCTCTCCTAGGGACCACTCCAAGTAGAATAGTGTTGTAACAAGTGTTGCGGGTCGGCTAACAATAGTGTTAACAATGTGTCTGTAAACCTATGGTTCTGTCTTCAGTGCAGTTGCAAAAATTGTCTGTAACCCTGTGATTCCACCGGCTTCAATGCCTTGTACTACGTTCTGTTTTGTCTGTTTTTATCGACCTGCGTTCTGCAGAGTGAGTGTATTCACACTATGGACTTCGTGTCTGGTCATAAACAAATAAATTAACTTAAAGAATATCGATGGTTAGAACAAGTACCCTGCAATTTATTGGCACAAGCAAATTGCACAATCTGCTGAAATAGAGCACTTTTCAGCAATTAAAAAACACCCTGTTTTGCTCGAACTCGTCAAGCGATCGTCAAAACTTTCCTCTGTTCAAACCGGGGACCGAGTTTCAGGGGAACGGGGAAACATGTCTCCCAAACGTTTGGACAAGAGAGAACACAATATCTTTTGCCCCCCAATATTTTAGTTGCACAAATTTCGTGTTTACAATACTGTTGAAAACCCCAGCGTAAGTTTGGAAAAATTTAAACACTATCCCGATTACATGACAAACAACAGTATAATTTAGGCGTTCTTTTGGATCATTCGATGTCGCAGCCATGCCAGCCATTACGTAACTGCCAATGATTTGAATCTCAGATATGCATGTTCATAAAATCTACTTTTAATGTATTGTTTGTTTTTTAAAGAATAAATTGACATGTTGTGTTTGTTTCATCTTATACTTTGACAAAGAACACTTCAAGTGCTACTGCTAAACTTTTGTGTACTTAGTAAATAAGCACACAAGTACTAGCACTGCATTATGCAACTGCCAAGACACCACAGGCGTAGCCAGGAGGGTACTTGGGCCATGATTTCCAAAATATATCATTTTCGTAATTTGCCTCCAATGCTTCACAACAGCGGCACATCACACAAAGCTTGTCCTCCCCAAAGTTTTTTAGCAAACTCGGTCCCTGGTTCAAACGCATTAGTAAACAACTTGTAGCCTTGAATCTCAACACCTTCGAGTTTGCCTGCTCACATGCTGTTTCATGTGACACACTCATTTCACTGAACGATGAGGATTTATATAAAGTTTTGTCCACAGACGTCCAGGCTGCAGTGAACATTCCCGTTCTTGTCGGTTCCGGAGTCACGGTCGACAACGTACACGAGTATAAACATGCTTCAGGCTTGATAATCGGCTCTCATTTCAAAAAAGATGGTCAATGGAAGAACGAAGTTGACCCGCTAAGAATGAACAAGTTCATGGACAAGATTAAAGTTTTAAGAGATGAGTCGGAGTAGAACGACCGTCTTGCTATTTCGCTGAAGATTGCTATCACGACTTACCCAGGACACCCTTGTGATTGGGGTTTCGAAGCAATGTTGGAACTGCTTCAGTACCCTTTTGTGAAACGCTTCGTTTATTAACTTGATTGCTATCATGTTTTCTGAATTTTTTACTCGAGCATAAATTGCAGAAAAATGCTGAACCAATCTGTTGCAAGGCCTTTGCTGAAAAGCTTTTTGACAACGTTGGTTTTAACCAGTCTTCCCTCTAAGAAAATCTTGCACTGAGCAAATGTTTGCTTTAGTGAGTATGAATAATTTAAGGCTGAGTTTGCAGAGTTCGAAATGATTTACAAACTTTGTGAATTATTACAATAAGTATCTTAACACAATTCGAACACAGTACATAATTAATTCAAATTGTTTCTTGTTTTCGTGCTTTTCCAATGTTTCAATGTTTATACACTTTGTGCAGGTTTATTGCTAAATCTTGATAGGCAGCTGATTCGTTAATGATTTTTTTTTCGTTTTCAGTTCTTTTGCTGCATTACTCGCACTTAACTATGGAAAAACTTAATGTATGTGACGGTTTTTGTTAGGATGTTTTTTCACGATGTCAACACGCAAATACCCATTTGTGAACACTCACAAATATCGTTTCGTTTATAAACACGAATCGGTTCTCACAAGTTTAATTCTTGAGACTTTATCGCTCCAGCAAAGTTGTAACGCACAAGTGTTGTTGCAATTGATTTCGAGTATTCTTAAAAAACAAACCCAATCATTGGCAACCGGAAAAGCTACCAAACACTTCGGAAACACAAGGACAATAGAGAGTAGTCATTTTCAAAAAAACTTGGGATCTTTGTCTATAGGCGTAGCCAGGGGGCCCAAAGGGGCCATGCCCCCCAATTTTTAGAACATAGTCATTTTGTGCTTTGAGAAACGTTTTTCTAAACAAAATAGTGTTATTCGCCTAAAATCAAACATTTTGGCCCCCAAAATTCTTGGGCTGGCTACGTCTCTGTCGCTAAGAGTAAGGACTGAATTCTTGTTTCAGCTTTTCGACGAAGTCTGGATCTCAAAGCTGAACCTTCTGTCGCTATCTGAGGATCGCGTCTCGACCATATCACTGTTGACATCTTCCACTCGGCTGTTCTACTGAACTTTCGACTTTGTAGGCTGCCAATTCAGTCTGGTGTTGCATATCAAGGAACCTTGTCCCAAGTGCTCCAAGATTTTTTTAAAGCGCTGGTTACCATGCTCAGAACTCCGCATTACCTTAATTTTAAACTGGTTTGTAGAAGTTGAAAACAAGCACTTGGGTAATTTTTTCAGGATCCAAGTTCAAGCGCGAGTTCCAGGCGTTATCCATATATACGTGGTGGGAACGTGAAGAATTAAGTATCAACCCATCGCCTATCCGTCGTGAACTAATAAAACAGCGCTTTTGCTTGAACTGCTAGCCAAACGAAATGTTGGATGCTTGAGGGAGATAGCCAACGTATCGGTCTAGAGGTAGCTGTGTTGAATTTTGTTCACACGTTAGTTTGTTACTTACAGAATACAACTGATTAATCGCTTTTTCCACTGCCAATATCAGGAAAGTTGGTTTATAAACTCAATCTTGTGTCTGCGCTCGTCACTGAAAAAACAAATGCTTTATCTGACATCAGTCGGAGCGTGCCTGCCTAATACTGAAACTCACCAATGGCTGATCAGCATGCTGCAACTTATCATGCAAGACAAGGTGTTGGACGCTAAAGTTGTTCATTTAAAAAAGCAAAAAACAATAACTTACTGCAACACGACGTGACACGTACAAAACCCTGGAAGCGAAAGACGGCACCTTGCAAGTCGGATATCTGCTAAACGACAGTTCGGTTGAAACACCTGACATGTTTTTGAGGCATACAATAACTGACATTAGCTAGCACGCAAAGGCGCAGCAGTGGTTCACCAGCAACGGTTTCCGCAGCGGAACCTCGCAGAACATTACGAAGTCTGCAGTCTAACGAAGTGGGCGCAGTGGAGGCTTAGCCAAGGCGGAATGCATCAAATATTTACGATCATGACTAAACGACAATGCAGGGTTTGGAATCGGCATCCGCTTCAGATGAACAACTAGATTGTTGCTGCAGAACGGCACCCGAATTTTTTGTTACGGTCTTTTAGAGTTGATGAAATAGCTAGATGTTAACCGCTGATACCACAGTCATTTGAAGTTGGGAGCAGACTTTGTTACGTGGATTTCCCGCATACCCTTACTTTAGACGTCGACTAATGTTGTGACGGTGAAGTCATTTGCATCATGAAATCCACTCTTTCTCCAATTCAATCAAATTTTCAACAGGATTAAATGCCTGCAGTTCAATAAAACGAAACAGGATTTTGCAATAAGATTATCGCAAAAATTCTGAAGAAACCTTGCTGGGGTAACCACTGCTGAGCACCGTGAATAGCACGCACTAATTCTAAAGACTACGAAGAGTGTAGTAGTAAAAGCGGTCATAACTGCTGGGCGGATTCCACTCGAAAAAAGTAATCTCGTTCCCATAAAAATAATCTCGATACCGCGAAGCAACTGACATCGCAAGGTGATGAGATACTGCATTAAATGTGATGTTGTTTTCTTCGAAAATCATCTATAACAACATCATTCAGTGGTGTAAACAGTCGCCATACTGCTGGATTCAACGGTAATTAATGTGCAACGAACAACAAAATGGGTATTTCAGCTTGTATTGTTTCGAACTGGCAAGACTGGTATCCGCAATTTTTGTCAACGATATCACCTTGACGTCTGTCACTCCGCGGTTCGACATGGTGAACGCTTATCGAAGCCATTATCATAAACAAACGTTGATGACAAAAACGATGTAACTGGTTTAAGATTTTTGAAACAGAAACACATGAAAGATGACCAAATTTGATGAATATGAGTAAAAAATGTGATACTGCCACAAAAATGCCTGAAAATCATACGACTGGGACGCAAAGGGTAAGTCCAAAGGTTATTTTGAGATTTCACTTCAGCACATAACTTTGCAGAGAACTATACCAGAAATGAAAACAGGCTTACACAGGAGATATTCTCGCGTTGTTTCAAGGCATTTACGTAAAGATTACTTTCCGGCAGGTCCCAACCGACAGTACAAAATTTTGAAGATATTTTTCAGCGCTGCTGTATTCATACATCGTGTAAAATGAGACGCACATCAAACCACCTATAAGCAAACATTTCGGGACGCAGGAAATAGTTACCTACAATGTATAAAGCTACGTTTACCCGCGACAGTCAATATCGCAAGTTTTCTGCGCGCATTAAACAAAAGTAAGCTTTAACGTCTTCGGCAGATTCCAATCCTATTCAACGCTCAAGTGTGTTTTGTCGAAGATCGAGACGAAAAATTGTGTAAGTTTCAGTGAATAAAACTGTATGTGGACCAGACTTACTTGCAGAAAATAACATTTACAAAGACGGAAATCTGAGTTCGCCCGATTTTGTGCTACACGTCGAAGAGTGGCAAGAACATGGCTTAACATGGCGACAATCTGGTAAAAAGTTTTTCCATGAAAAGGCAGAGAAAGAGTTGCAACTTTTGTATTCTCGTGCAGTGTACATTAATCGCGCTGGGATAAGTGTCGGTTGTAAAGCAGTTTCTTCTGTCGGTCGAGACCCCGAAGAAAAAATTAAGCAACCTCACAAGCATACAAGGAACTGCTAAACCTTACACAAAGAAGCAAACTTAACAGGCGATGCTGAACGTAAGTTCTGGGGTCTAGTGCCGAAAAAGATGCGGGACAATCTATTATACAAAAGATATTCCTAGATAAGGCGATCAGCACAGTATCTATTAAGACTTTCATGGAAATGGTAACGAAAGCGCCAAGTATCACATCAACAAGGAAGGGAGCGCCGTTGCCCCTGCAAACATGGAGAGGGGACGACGTTATCCTTGACTACACACACCAAGTTCTTGTCACAAAGCTATGTTCGACCAAACGTAACAGAAGATGAGATTGGCCATCGTTGCGATGAAACACTACGTCGACGAGTTCGGTCTGACACAACTGAGCAGCATAGCAATAACACCGAATTCAGAACAATTACAAAGTAACAAGACATGGTTTTGGAATGGGGTCAGCCACGGCGAAAAAACATCACATTAGGACGAGACAAACGCAAGAAGTTTTGAACTGAACAGACTATCAAAACACACTTGAAGTCGGTTTGCGTCAAAGAGCAATCGGCTTATGTTTGCAAGATGAGACTTGCTGTGCTTCAAGCCTTAGCAACCAAAGTAAGACACACAGTCGGAAGTAATGCCACAGGAATTGTATTTTGGTGTTTGGGTTAGTCATTAAGAGCAAAAAAGGTATCAAAGAAATGTAAAATGTCGCAAATAAGTTGGCCGGTCACGACGACTTCAAGCACACTGTGTTTTCGACATCCAGCGTCGCGATAATAATCTTCTGAATGAATTTGAAGCAAGTGCGGTCACAAACCAACGCAAAAAAACGCAACATGAAAATAAAGCTTGATCACGAGCAAGTTATCACTAAAGAGAAAGAAAAGTTATCAAGAATAGTAGCGATTTATATTTTTCGTTCCTGGCAGATGTTGCCTGCCTTGTCGCTGGTAATATTCGTACAACGGGCTGTCTCTAGGTAAAGAGTTGTCATAAAAGGAATCTCGCCTTTCCAGCCGACCAACAGGCTGCTGGTTTAGACTCAACGTCCGCGCGTTCGATGTCTGATGGTGTTGGGGCTGCAGCGACACGTAGTGTTCATGAAAAGCGGAAGGAAAGTTTGTTGGCCGACGCGGAGTCGCGTCCACACTGTGCTGATACACTATCTGGTTTTGACGGCTTTGGTGCTGCGGCGCGTTGTAATGCTGCCGCTGTGTGGCGTAGTGGGGGTATGACCGTTGCGGCACGTGATGATAGTTGTAGTTTGTCTTGGGGAAGGGTGGCAGCTCGCGTACGTGGAGCGTTTGGGGCTGGTTACGCCGAAATTGTGGTTGTTGGTAGGGGTTTGTGCAGTGCGGCATCGAAGAAACAATAGGCAGTGTCCCGTTTCCAAACGTTCCTCGGTTCTGGAGAGTGAAAGATGAGAATCCGTGGTTCGGATTCGTCCGCAGGGTGGTGGGCCTGACGATCGCAGGTGGGTCCGGCGTAGATCGAGCCGGAAGG
>Ga0210059_1004678_pt1 | contig 22123 bp, 15 predicted proteins | sample Ectturendosymbi2_FD_188042 | JGI IMG/M metagenome (GOLD analysis project Ga0210059, IMG submission 188042) | Ecteinascidia turbinata endosymbiont from Florida, USA - Sample 2 (SPAdes) (version 2) | ecosystem: Host-associated > Tunicates > Ascidians > Unclassified | place: Key West, Florida...
TTGTGACCAGTGTGCTATAGTGTGACCAGTGTGCTGAGTGTGACCAGTGTGCTTGAGTGTGACCAGTGTGCTGAGTGTGACCAGTGTGCTTGAGTGTCACCAGTGTGCTGAGTGTGACCAGTGTGCTTGAGTGTGACCAGTGTGCTGAGTGTGACCAGTGTGCTTGAGTGTGACCAGTGTGCTGAGTGTGACCAGTGTGCTTGAGTGTGACCAGGGTGCTGAGTGTGACCAGTGTGCTTCAGTGAATAGCTGTAATCAAACTACGCTTGTGCAGGCTTCTTTTCACATAGTATAAAACTCTGTGACTTTGGTGCCCTGACGAACTACATCTACAAGATGAGTTATTGGAACTGATAAATGATTTTTCAGCACGTAGCTTATTTTTTAAAACTCCCTGTCGCAGTTCTGTTGCGCTATGCAGCAATCGGTGTCCGTTCAAAACATACCTCTTCATAACAGACCAGTTATAAATGTTGTCTGTTATGAACGTCGTCTGTTAAGAACGTGGTCTGTCAGGAACGGACACCGATAGTAGTTTGTGCAAAGATCATTTTGCACCCTTTTTGAATTGGAACTATTTGTGCACACTTTTGAGTTTTTGGGGTAGGACCCTCCTTTGCAAAGATTAAACATTTGGGCTAAAAGTGGGTATAAGGTATGAGATATTTTTACACAATTTTAGTATACGTATCGGCATGTCATTCATCCTAACACTCCTACATTGTAACAGTTTAATGACAGCCTCAACTTCTTCAGGAAAAGTTTCATGCAATACAAAAGAGTGATCTGAGCCACTATAGACTGCAGGCAGGATACCTACAGTATTACTGCAAGGAGGTGTGATGCTATTTGCAGTGCAATATGTTGGCCATCTTCTCTTGATTTTCTATGTATTGTAAATTTACTGGATTAAGTAATGTGTTTGGATGAGAATTGGTTTTGGCTCGGGAATTGGTCAAACTATTTAATTTAATTAGCTTCCACATTTTGCAGTTATTTCCACATCTTACAAACTGAGATTGATACTATTTTCCTTTGTTGATAATCTAGATGATTTACTTTATTCCACATTTTTTGTATCTTATATGTTTTTGTGGGCTATTCGTTCGTTTTTTCAATTTATCCCATAGCGCGTTTACACCTGTGTTTATTTGTAAACGAACAACTATAAGAACAACAATAGGTTTCTGGAAAACATTACTTCTGTATATTTTCTTATTTCACAGTTTTTGCCATTATCTTCTGTTGTAAGCAAATCGACGAGAAATAATTCCCGGAGCAACGTTCACAACTGTCAACTGTCAAATCACTGATCCTCCAACCACAAACAGCAAAGCAGTTGTTTGAAACCATTCAAAGACAACCAATATTCGCTTCTTTCTGTACCAAACCGGAGACGATCTCGTAATTCTGCCACTGGTCCTTCAAGTACTTCCAGTTGCTTGCAAGTTAATGGTTCATATTCACCGCAGTTAGCACAGGTAGATTCGAGTAAGTCATTTGTATCATCTTTCTATCGCTCAGAACAAGATCAAATCCTCACTCCGACACCATGTTTCTGTCTTCTTGCAGAATATAAAAAGCAGACAACTCATACTACGTTACTGTAACTTGCAAAATATTTATGATCATAACGACAAACTTAAAGCAATCGCAAACAAGTAATCCACTCAGTGTAGTCGCCAGCCGTTAGATCACCTGGTCTTATTATTTACTTCGGCATGTACTGTAATCAGCACAGGCGCGGCCCTCACAAGAATGATTGACACCCTTAAAGGTTCTAGTCCACCAACAAGCGTACTTCACGGTGCATTGGTACGTTAACTAGTGGACTCTTGAGAAATGTCTGATAGAACGATTGCCTGATCAAGCTTCTGCGCGTTACGTATTCAACGCATTATACTGCTGTTTGCGGAAAGCTAATTCTGAAGATTTTCAAGATCAGAAATGTAGTTCACAACAAAGGACATTGGAGGAAGGCATGGTCAACGGTCTGTTCTTCTTCACACTAACAGGGCGCAGAGGACGCCATACCCCATGGCAGTTAAGTCGGACCCACGCTGTCGTTGGAAGGTCTTTCCAGGATGGTGGGCACCGGTGTCGGTGATGAAAAGTACGGTGGCTCGTTGTGTTCTTCAACCACTCCACATTCCATTGGTAATCCGTACAGAGTGGTGCACTTCTGTTGTTGTCGTCAGATGGATTGATGAGATGTTGTCTGGCGGGTACAAATGGGTGTCTCGATTTGAGGCGCCGTGTATTCGCACTCGATGGACAGGTGAGCGCTGAGTGGAGCAGATGTCCAGGCTACATCGCACGGCGTGCTAAAGACAGGGTGGCTCCATTGCAATGAAGCTCAGCAGGTTGGATGCCTGCGAGGATTGGAAGGTTGTCCGCTGGTGTAGGACGCAGGCATCCAGTCACAATTCGCAAGGCGTCGTTGATGGTGGGGTCGATGAGGCGGGTATGAGCACTGCGGCACCAAACAGGAGCGCAGTACTCTGTTGTTGAATGGACCAGGGATAGGGTGGGTTTTCGCAACGTTGTTGCTCCAGAACAAACAAGCCACCTGAAGAGTGCGACGCGTGATGTCAAGTTTTTGCGAAGCCGACCACTGATAGGAGATATCGAGCACGAAAATTTAAAACATGGCGACGTTTCTGATAACTTTGTTATGACATTTATTCCGCTTATGTCGTCATTAAACCCAATGAGTTGAAGGTCCGTGTTGTGTAATAAATCCTTATATGTTTCTTGGGTTAAATTCTGTTCTTCTGTGGTTGGCCTCAATGTCTCAAATTTTACTTTGGGATACTAAGTCAAAAATAACTTTCTGGTTGAAAAGATTGCATTCACCGTGCTGTAGCCTGGTATTAAGGGGCAGCATTTTCGGAGAGCCAAGGAGCGGATTGTGTTTTTACGTCGCTGCCTATAACAGCGGTCCAGATGAAATCTAACGACAACCACCAGGTGCTTATTTGTCACCAGTTCAGGCCCGTAGCCACAAAGGGGAATTCCCCCTAATTTTTTTCTATCCCGAAAATTTTGTTGTTCCCAGAAAAATTTTTTTTAACACAAAATGAAAAGCAAAACCTTGCCCCGTTAAAACTGTGTTTTGCCTTCCCCCAAACCTTAAAATCTGGTTACGGGCCTGCCTGCACCAGTTCTCTATTCTTTAGAGGCGTACAACTAACACACGTCGCAGTTCAGATATAAAAAATTAATGTTGAATCACTGACAGTTCTTCTGCACTATGTGAGCAAATAACGTAGGCAAAATGTAGCTATAGCCTAGTGGATAAAACTGTTCATGGCAAAAATGCAGGTCGCTTCATCGCAGTTGCAAGAAGCAATAATTTTTACCGAAGTCACTGCCACTGCGGCGATAAACGTTTTGTGCATCCGATCTGGTAATTACAGCAAGTATGGCTTAAGGATTGTAGCTTGCCTTAAATTTAGCTTTGATTTGTTTGGAAAAGAATTCATAGCTGCCAAAAATCATTAAGCAAATTGTATCTTGTAACGAAGTTTCACCCGTGGTCTTGCAAAACAAAGTGAAAAATGCTAAAGAACAATGCAGTTTTAGCTTGTGCGTTTTTGCACCAAATTGACCAAATCTCACTTTCCACATTTAAAATACAGTACAACAATGGCTTTATGTTTGTGGGCGCGACAGCAATCCTCAAGTTTCTACTTCCAATCGGCGGTTTGTTCGAACGTGATAACTGTTCGTAAAAACCCGAAGAAAAGAGAAAAATGCGAGAAGCTGCTGCAGATTTCTTTGTTTTGTTCTCGCACCTCTCCTGACAGGGTTTTGGTTAATCACGTGATCAGACCAAACGGTTGGGACGGATACTGTCCACGTAATAAAATGGTTGCGTTTCTTCAGCTAAGCTCAGCTCCATGGACTTCTGCTCGCAAAGTCCTTTCAAAGAATGATCCCTGATTGAACAAAAACGTCAAACACACCTTTAACGCTGCGAGAACATACAAATAATCACTTGCGACTTGAGCTGGTCATTGCAACCTACGTTCCTGAAATTAAAATTACAGCAGATTTTATGAACGCAGCAGGACAGGTATGGGCAGGAGACATCGATCATTTAATATCTTGTTTTTTGATCGAGTGACGAAAGAAGCAGACTTTAATTAAAACAGATTTTACCTGTTTTCACTTGTTTTCGCAGCGACGGACGCACTTCCAGCTGGCGTCCTCCTCTAGTGTCGTGAAGATTCTAATATTTACAGTTCGAAAGATATTTTCGATTCGCCGAACATTTTTAACATGCGTGACAAAGTTAAAAGAGCGGAAATCACGGTCCAGTGAGCAATGACGCCCTCGCTAACAAAGCGTTAAATTTTCACCATATTTATTGCACTCCATTATTCTTTATGTCCTCTTGGTTGACGCGACCTTTTAGTTTGAATGAAACCATACGCATAGTGTTGCTCTTCCATACTCTCTGCTGCTTGGCAATAAAAAAAGTAAAAAAATATAAGCGGCAATACACGCTCATAACCTAGGAAGGAGACCAGCTCTACGAATGCCGCAGTCCGAGCCTGATCAATCTTTTCAGATTTTAAGATATATATTTTAAGGGAAAGGTTGTTTTGTTGAAAACAAATGCGGAGCATTTTGTAAATGCAAAATGTTGTAAATGTGAAACCAGGGGCGGATCCAGGGGGGCGACTTGCCCACAGGGGGGCGACTTGCCCACAGGGGAGCGACTTGCCCACAGGGGGGCGACTTGCCCACAGGGGGGCGACTTGCCCACAGGGGGGCGACTTACCCACGCTAAAACCTACGATAGCAACTTTACCATGATTGATTTTCTGCAGTTCGGAAAAACGCTTTCGCGATATCATGTCATTTTGCCGTCTACTGTTTTGTCACAGCAGTGTTGAGACGTTATCTTCATCTCTCTTACAGTAGTGAACCCGTAATGAGACTTGACTACTAAGTATTAATTTAGATCGCCCCCCCTAACCTTACTGACTGGATTCGACTCTGTGTGATGCAGTGTATGTAAGCATTTCTGTAGACTTGTGTTCTTTTATATATGGACCTTGTGTCCGAGACAAGCACGTAAATAAATAAAATCAATAAAAATAATGCCCAATGTAATTTATATAAATGAAGAAAACTTTTATATGCACGAAACTTTAGACTCTTTTTATGATTTGCAGTGATTGCTACTACTGCTCACAAATGCTGAAATGTTTAGAAAAGTCAGAAGATGTTGCTGGTATTCGTTCAGATCGAGGGATGATCCTCCAGCAAATATATTTTGAGGAAATAAGAGCAGGCGTCACGCTTCAGTGATTTCCGCTGCGGCCTGAGGTGAATTGGTGGAGCCAACTATGAACCTCAAAAATGTGCCGCAATTGAAAAACAATTTTGAATGTAATTTCCTGTTTTTTTGGGTGATTTCATATTATTACTCTAACTGCAGCAATTTGTCGATGTGTCACGTTTCGTGAAGCCTTGTTTGCGATTGACAGACTTCGCATTGAGTACGAACGATGCAAGTAATTTGGCAAAAAGCTTGGGGAAGTAGGCCTATATGCTGACAAATTCTAAAGCAGTAGGTTGTGGGGTCATATTTCAGTTTTTTTGGAAGCATTCCGTGAAAACGAAAGTCACAGCTTTGCCACTAATATGCCAACCGCTTGAAAGCAATGTGATGTGATATGAAATGTTTTGTTCATAAAAACAGCAATGACATCACACGACGGCATGTTTGTCTGTTGTATTGCTCGACATGTGGCGTCAGATAATTTTAGTAATCCAGCAATTATTTGAGAAAGACACATTTTCAAATTTTTCATTTGTCGCAGCTTTTGTTTTGATTCAGCCTGCTACTGTGTATTCAGAGTCTTTTTAAGGTGCTTAGGGACCCGATTCGTGTTCCTAGAATTGAAATTCGGGTCTTTAGAATCAAAGAAATCGGGTCCCTACAGGTCCATGCCGGGTGCTTAATATTTTCCTCAAAAAAACCTGGTATATTCATTTTAGTTTTTAGTTTGTTTGCTTTCCCTGCGCCGTTCAAGCACTGATTGCTGCTGCTGCAGATTGTGGAACTGGAGATGCGCAGTGTTGCGTGAAATCGATTTCCTGTTAAATAATTTGCTGATGGTTTCAAACCCTTCAACTTGTGGAGACTTGGTACTTGAATACACATATGTGCAAGTCTGAATCATCGTAAAAAGATGAAAGCGAAGAGCCCTGTGGCTGATTCCTCGAAAGTTTACAGCAGCTTAGAGCTTTTAATTGACATCTATGTATTAATATTTTCTTTCTAGTGTGATATTTTTGCAAATAAAATCTTGCCCTGTCACGTTCCACGTAAAAAACTGCGACACAAATAAATTTTTACCTTCTCAGTGTTTTAAAGTAATGTGACATTGAGTGGCTCGAAGTTGAGCTTTTTACCCCCAGATCGAAGATCGGCACCACCCATCACCTAACTTCAGTACATAGTTAATGCAACTTGTCACCACCTGTTGGGTTCAAGACTTCGTCTCTGGCATTTCTGTTTTGCATTTAAACTCAAGCAAAGATGAAGATGGAATGTTGTGACGCACAAGACAATCATAGCGTGCTTCACAGAAGCAAGAAAAATAGAAATCGACGGAAATCAGAACCACCAGCAAATTCAAACACTTTGTGGTAATTCGTTGTAAGTTCCACCCTCTTATAAATGAACACTAAGCTATACATAGTTTTTTTATGTTTACAGTCCAGTTCTGTTGATTTATTTATCCAGTCAGCAAGGCAGAGCTTCTCTCTTAAACACAAAAACTGTATATGCCGTGCCCAGCGTCTTCACCATTTGGTTCACAATGACCCTGCCCAGTAATGATAGTTGTTGGCGAGCAAACCTGATCCTGAGTTGTTTGGCCGAGACCTGACGTTTCTGTAAACTCAGACCCTGGCCGAGCTCCGGAGATCATTAAAATTTCTCACCTGACCAACTGCGCTGATCCAATAATGGTTTGTCGCCCCAACGCACACTCTGAAGATACCGCGTAAACTTTGCACCACCACACTGTAAGCTTCAGAATTAAAAGTCTGTTTACTGTTGAATTACCTTTCACACTAGCTAGACGTTTATTCAAACAAGTCTATGGTTTAAGTTTTTCAACCCGTTGTTTTTATTTCATTGATCATAAGCAGGACGCATGAAAGCAATGGATGCAAAAAATGGATACAAACTCGCCACAGTGTTGGTGACGAAGCGAATTTCCTGCTGCCCCAAACGAGGTCAATCACCTCCATAACATCAACTCTGAAAAATCCTAATATTTCACAATAGCACATCAAATAGCATCGTGCTGTTTACGAAAAGCAATAACAAACTCAATATGCCCCCCGCTGTTTTCGGCCACTGCTCTGAGATGATGCTGGCAAGGCCATCAGACTCATTACATGACTTCTTAGAAATTGATTTTCAGAAAGCCAACGAAATCAGTGTTTGCTGATATGAATTGTTATGTTTAACAGAAAAAATATTTAGAATGTACACGGCAAACAAAATATAGCATTTTCAGCAATCAAGGCACACCAAGCTTAAATTTTATTTTAAACATTAAATTTTAAACGCTACATCATCAATGGACCACTAATTTTATTTGTTTCATCCCCACGAAGATTCCGTTATTGACAGTGAAAACTTCATTTTAGGTAGAAATTTTCTGTTATCTTAAACCACTTAATTTTTAAGGCAGAGGTGGCTGCAGTTGAATGCAGCGTGTGTCTGTGGCTTGAATGCAACCTGCAAAAATGCATTTCACTGTCTTACCAAAGCTTCAGACCCAATTTTTCTATTTCCCAAAGCACTTCATCGGCAAGACTGAAGTTACCGTGACATAAAGTTGCTTCAAAGCTGAGTTACGGTACAAATGAAACACAGGATGCGGGCAGTAAGTTCTTGAAACGTAACAAAGACAGTGTTTTGGAAGTATAGGCTACTTGACTAAATTTTACAGTAGTTGTGATGTTATTTCTGTAAGCGTTTAAACGTTTATATCAACAAAAAACAAGAAAAGTGTATCTTTGAACACTCATTTTGCAAATGTCTCCTAACTGTAATGTTCGGAAAGCTCTCGCCAATTCATAGTTTCAAGAAAAAATATGTTTATTGTTGCAATCACAGTGTTCGTTGTGAACCAACCATGACAATGACCAAGTGGTAGAGCTTCCCATCAATCCCCAAACACATCAACGTCAGTTGAGTATATAAACAAGTAAAAACATAGCTTTTGCAGTTTTGGAATTACCTCAACTTTCCTGGAATGTTTCAACGCCCTGAGAGGAGGCATTGTGGTAGTAGAGAATCATCAACGATGCTTCTGTACATTGTTTCGCCAAATGTGTTGATCAAACATTTTACAATCTCGTTGGGAGGCAAGAAAACATGGTAGGAGCAGATGTCGTCACAATTTGCTCTGGTGAACAATTCGTGAAAGATGTTTGTGGATAATAATCGCAGCGGTATATTTGTGGAGCAGCAGGTCGAATATCTGCGATTTGCCTTTGTAGGAAGAGGCAGTCGACACGTGAGCTTATTTCGAAGTTATCCTGTGGTTGGAAGATCCTGTTTGGATTAATTAAGAAATAAGGATGTTGTTGTTGCTGCTGACAATTCGTACCATGAAGAAGCTCTGAGTAAGCTGCGGCGGCAGCAGCCAGGTTAAGTTTTTCTGCATCTGCTTCAAGAAGCCGTTTAGCTTTAGCTCGCCGGTTTTGAAACCAAATTTTCACCTGAAAAATATAGAAAGTTTTCTGCCAATAAAGTTTACTGTCAAACCTGAAAATATAATTCATGAATATCAAACATTTGAGTCCAACACCGTTTGCACCAGGGGCGACTCCAGGTCAACAGCGTCACTCGGGCTCATCACGCGATTTGTACTGACTGACACTGAATGTATTTATACTGACTGACACTGAATGCAACTGTTCAAAGTTGGCGTCACTGAAATTTCCATTTGCTCTCATTCTGGCTGACTTGCATTTCATTGTGGCCAAACTGTTGCTTTTGGTCGATTGTGTCTTTTATTTCTGAGTCACGTTTAAGAGTGTGGCTTTCTTAAGCGTGACTCAGCAAATAAAAAGCCACAATCGACCATAATCCACAATTAGGCCACAATGAAATGCGCCATGTAAACAGGCTACTAGAGGCCTTGGGCTGACACTATCGTTGCTCTGTGACATCATTTACGCAACAATGAATAAGTTCTCATGAAAACGCGTCGATTGTTACGTACCGTACGTCACAGAGCAATGATAACGCCAGTTGATCCTCTGCGTTCTAGGCTCATTCATGTTATCCCGAGTCAGTGGTGTGTTGAAAGGGAGGCGAGCAAGGCACTTGCCTTGCCCCCCATCCCCTTTTAGGGGCCCCTCGAGGTGTTTTGCGCGTACATTTTCCTCAGTTTTAGTGAAAACTTGTTATCTACTCATATGATATGCTCCGAAGCAGATCATAAATAGGTAAGTGGGGTACTCTAGTTTCAAAGGGACCCCCAACAGCCCCTGTAATACGTAAGCACTCTGCTTTTGAAGGGCCCCCAAAAGCAACCGCAATGTGGGAGTTCTTTGATTTCAAAGAGGCCCCCAATAGCAACTGCAATGTGTAGGTACTCAGTGCCGGATTAACAGTAGTAGCAACAGCTACGGTCCCACGCTCCTTTGTGTTAAATGTGTTCTTTATTATATGCAAGAGTTGATATTAGAATTTAGGTGCCCGAGGCAAACTCTCAGAAAGAGCCTATATTTTATAAATGCTATACAGAAACTGCATTCGTTGAAAGCAAGTCAAATTTTTCATTTTTTCTGGAAATTTGCTTCTGTGTGAAAGTACATTTCTCATCGTAAATTGTTTGAAGTCATTTGATTTTGAATTGTTCTTTGTCTACACATTAAAAGTTGTTGAGAGGCACATTTGCACATAACTTTTGCTTTACTTTGATGAAATGACTTGCGTCAAAGCTTAAATGAGACTGTAGAGTAATTAATAATCTTAACAAAACAATGCAAAAACTAAATGCAAAATTCTCAAAAAAGGGGTCTTCACGGGCGTCACGCCATCTCTAAAAAAGGGGCCCGAGGCGACCGCCTCCCTTAATATCCACCTCTGGTGATATACATATAATTTTTAAAAATCCCATTAGCAGCCCTGGATTTGGCATCTGTTTACTAGCTTTGGGGTAGTGTACTTGGAGTCTTCTTTCACAAATGTGCGAAATGATTTGCGCCCTATTCATCTCTCAAAATAACCAACTGCAGTAGAGAACAGTCATATTCTAAACTTGAGATGGTAGAATGAACAAAGGAGCAACATTAGACAAAACAAGTTGAACAGCCTGATTGTAAAGAGCATAGAGCATGAACGTCTATGTGAAATAGACACTACCAGCATCATAAACAATTTTTGTTGTGGAAAAATCTAGAAAATACAATCTCAAGCAGTAGGTTTGCTGCTTTTGACAATCGACTTCCACACATTCTGTGACTAGTGACTACACTGTGAAGATAGAGCAATGATCAATTTGTTGATGAGTCCGGAAGCATTTATTAATTTCTCGCTGCTATACTTGTGATTCTATTTGAATAAGGACTGAGGATGCGTAATTTTACGTGAAATCGATTTCCTATTAAAAATTTGCTGATCGATTCCTTGCTTACACCCATCGTGGAAAGTATATACTTGTGAGCTGTACTGTGATGTATTTCGCATTCCTTCTTGATAAAAATGTACATACATACGTTTTTGGTAAAAAAGATGTGTAGCCCATAATGTCCACCAGTTGCTATTCGGGACCAGTTTTTTTTTAACTTACGAAATTCACTATGCTTAATGGTAGTCACATGGATGCCCACAGAATTTATTATTTAACAGCGGTTCACTTGATCAAGATCAAGCGCTTTCTTAATAATTCAAGGCCCCGCGATGTTAACATGCTACAAACCCCGCGTTACCTCAATCCGGAACTGAGTACTATGTTTTCAAAGGGGCCCAAACAGCCACTGTAATGTTTAAGTGCTTTGCTTTCAAAGAGCCCCCGCCAGCATCTTTAATGCGTAAATAAGGAAAAGCTTCATACCATCTTCAATATCTTAAAAAACTGTGGGCTAAAATTTGTTCCAAAACGGTCTGGAAAGACCCTATCAAGTAAGACCAAAAATTTATACCAAATGACAATTTTTTTCACCGCCAGAGAATGAAGCTGCTCAATATACTGTGTAGCAGTGTTGGCAAAAAGATATTTGATAAAAAATTTGCTACTTTAGCAAATTGTTCAAACAACTAGTGTCAATTTTCAAACAACTTTTCAAACAACTAATGCAAGATGAGGACAGCTTTGATTCATTCAGCCTCAAAGCTTTCCAAAACAAGACTCAGGTTGGATGCTTTTGTATGTACGCAACGTTTTTGAATGTAGTTAAAAGGATGAAATTTAAAACAAATTTAGTGTTTTGAATCTGCTTGGATGTTGCCTGTGGTTTCATAGAATCCGTTAAGGACATGGCTGTGAACAAATTCACGAAACCAAGCATTTTTTCATGGTGCAAAGTGTGTTATAGATTTTCACGTTTATTGATGGTGAATGCAGAGAAACGGGGCGCAAAACTAGAGAAGTGGGGGGCAATGCCAACTTGCTATCGCTTAACTTTTATGTGTTGCTAGCTTTGACTTTTCAACTTTCAGTGTTTTAATCAAACAGTCAATGACTGAATAGAAGATATTGGTTTTTTCTTTTATTTTGGTGACGGCAATTGGCGTCAGGCCGAAGCCTGAAATTTGCTACTTGCCAGAGGAGTTGAGGCGAACGATCTTTCCCAAGAAGCGCAACGGCGAGTCACTCAGTGGCCGTGAATCGAACACCCAACCTTTGAGAGGCGGACACTATAACATTGACCATCGCAGCCCCATATTGCTGTAGACGTGGTGTGTGTCTCAGAAGATTGTTCGCCAGTGGGTTCCATCACAATGATTTCTTTCTAACTTCCAGTTTCTTTTTGACCACTTTCGTATAACTGTTGATGAAATCTTGCATTCTTAGCAAAATCTTCAAGCCTTCTCAACTTACTGCTCAGCCAAGTTGGAGTTTCGCATATTAACCAACTCTTCACGAAGAAACAAAATGAGCTCCGCGGGTTTCCCAGGGTTTACTTATTCCGCAGCAACTGTGATACTTTATCAACTTTGCAAAGAATTTCCAGAAACAAATGTAGCACTGTCACACAAGTCGCTCTGTTTAAGTGGATATGGTCCACAAGAAAACCTTTCTTTCTCCCTCTTTGCTAATAGCTACAGTACTAGTTGTATAATATAGGGCGAAGAGAGTCTGCATTACAGCAGAGCTCTCTACTCTAAGGTCTTGATTCTATGAGGTTCCAGGACGTGTGTGCAGGGTCGGATTAACCATTGGGCATACCGGGCAAATGCCCGGGGCCTCGCGCTTGAATATCAAAACACTCCTTTACTGGTTTTTCATGTTTTTAAGCTGTGCACCACGTGTCAAAGTTGTAGAGCTTTTTGATTACTGCGTTAACATATAGCTTAAGGAAACTGACAACTTTGGCATTTATCGTTGTCGAGTGACTTAAAAGCATTGAACCCAACAGCACCAAGCTTTATGACCCAAAATTTTGATTGAAATCAGTGCATCCATGGGCTTCCGCAGAACTTTTTCCAGGAGGAGCAATGTCGAAACTTGGCTTATCCTTTTCAGGTTGCTTATAATGTAATGTAAATGGACCTTCACAAAACACTTTACCCTTCATGCCCCATTAGTCTGTGTCGGTCGAACCTCATTCAATCTTTTGCATGAAATGCTTTTTAGACTTCGGTTATCAGAAATGCTTTTTCTTTTCATAAACTGCCTAATATCCATTTTTTCGAGCATTTTCTACAAATAAATCACAATTTAAAAAAGAATATCAACGGCCAGAACAACATGAGCGGTGAAAAAACAAGAAAGTTAGACGCTCTCGCAAAACTGTTTCAAGCAATGAGAAGTAAAACTACGTGTTGACAAGACTATTGCACAACTTACCAAAGTTAGAATATGCAGAGACTTCGCCAGCACACTAAACCACTAGGCTAAAGGGAGCTCCTAGTAGCTTTCGTGCCACTTGGGATGTTATACGTGAGCGCGCCGCATGTAGTGGCTACCGCGCTGCTACAAACACCACGCAGGGTTAAAAACCTGAGCAGATAAATTGCGAAAACTCGCCATGGCAAATATAGCTTTGCACTTAGCGCTCGCTAAGAAGTCAGAACTAGACCTTACCGATAAAGACGTATTCCCACAAGTTTGCATAGACGTATTCTAACAAGCCACGTATTTTTATACTGTGTGAAAAGAAGCCTGCACAAGAGTCGTTTGATTAAGCTATTCACTCGGGCACGTTGATCACAGTCTCACATTAACAATGGATTTCCAACTTGTGGAAGCACTGCTACAGATTTACTCATGCTTCTTTTCACACAGTATAAAACTATAAGTTGCTTGCCACTATCAGCAGTGCCACTGTCTCGCTGCGTTACCTGCCAAGATGTCTGTGTTTAGCAGTCACGTGCAGGGCTCCCATTCAGTGATTTCAAATAAACCCAGATTTCACACCAAAAAAAACATATTCGCACAACAACGCCGTTTTGGACAAGCAAAAGGCTAATCTTGATCGTTGTAACGGAAAATGTACAGAATTTCGAATGCATTTATTTATTGTGGAAAATGAGTTTCACTCTGCTTTTCCAAATACTAAAGTTGCCCTTCGCATACACTTATATCTGATTGTTTCCAACTGCAATGAAGAGCGGTCTTTTTCTAAGTTGCGTAGAATTCAGAATTATCTTCGAAGTTCAATTGTGCAAGAAAAACTAAGCATGCTGTCTCTAACTAGCATGGAGCATGAGATTCTTAAAGATACGGACCTGAAGACAATCATCAACGATTTCGCGTGCAAAAAATGCGGCGTCATGAAACTTTTCGTAGCTAGCATTTTTTCCAAAAGTACACATTGACAGAGTGAAGAAACCAGGTCGCATCAATAAGATCGTTACTACGTATTCTTTGCAATCTAATGCCTTTGCAATTGCCGTACAATGGGCTGATGTAACAATTAGTTGCGAAGTGCTTGTCATGGTCGTGAGGGTATCAACTATCATTCTTAGATCAAACAAAGCGCTGCTGTCTACGAGATCACGGAACAGTTAACAGGTGAAACTATTTATGAAATAAACTGCGATGAAATAAATTGCGATTGATTTACTCGTCGCCATCTTTGTGGCTTACAACTATGGACAAATATATATGCTTGCAAGTTTTAATCATCGCAGAAGAATGAAAGCAGAAAGCAGGCAGATTTCTCAGAAGCTTGCCGCAAGGCTAAAGTTTGTTTAGGTGTAACTATTGTAGAGCTCCCATCTCAAAATTTCAGTCAAGCAGTACAGTTCTAGTTGCTTTTGCGTGATAATTCGTTGAGAACATTTTTTGTAAACGATGTACGTTTTGATCTGCGAGAGAGTGTATCTTTCCTCAATACACATGTGAATGGACGATTTGAGCAGTGAAGATGGTCAGACCGTCTATGACAAAAAAGATTGTAGTGTCGCGGTAGCAGAAAGATCGTTTTTGGTGATACAACTTTCTGTTTGAACAAATTACCCACATACGACCACATACGAACCGCCGCACATGGTCAGCCCCAATTGACTCTGAAGTGGAGCAGACCCGTAGCCAGGTTTTAAGATTTGAAGGGGCAAAATACAATTTTAGGGGGCAATAATTTTGTATTTGTTATATCTTTAAAACAAATTTTTCTGGGCGCAAAAAATTGCGGGGTCACAAAAGATTTGGGGGGCATTGCCCCTGAAACCCTCCCGTGGCTACAGGCCTGAAGTGTATACTGCCAAATCGTAGGCCCTATCAGTTTTAACGTTTTCGACCTATGCTTCTGCAAAATTGAAACGAGGGCATGTGAGACGCTACGCAGTTGCGCTAAGCGTTTAGGGGGCTTCGCGGTGTGGAATTTGCCCGGGGCCTCGCGTTCATTTAATCCGGCCCTGCGTGTGTGGATAAACTTAAAAACTGAAGTCACGAACCAGTTACGTAAGATGCTTCGAAGTCATACATTACAATGTAAGGTACAATGTGTTATACACAAGACAGCAGAACACACGCCTACGGTCAGGATAAATTCGGATAAATTAACTGACACCAATTCTTGCTGTCACAAACATTTTGCTACTGGGACAATCAACAATCTGCTGACAGTAATACAATCCAGTTCTACCTCACAGCGAAATGCACGAAAGATCAATCTTCCCATTTCTTCCACTGTTTCTTAGCTTCGAACTAAATCTTTCACCACCACAACCGCGGCCTGACTAAATTTCACGCAGGATCCGAGCAACCACTGTTATGTGTCGTCATCAACAACACCCATTGCCCGGCCGTCAAGAATAGCAATCCAGCTTATCATGCATTTGGGAAATTCTGAGTGCAGGTTGGGGGTTGTAAATTATCGTTTAAAGTATTGCTGGATGAAATTTATCTGCTGTATATGTCAATAACACGAACTTGAACGTGAAATTAAGCACACAACTGGGAGACAAACTAGGGCCAGCCAAAAATCGGGGGGCATGGCCCACCCAGGCTCCCCCTTAAAATCGCTACTGGTCCTCACTCCCTTGTGCTTTAACGCCTTTATGCAGCCATACATATGTAAAGCGTGTTTAGCTTTAAAAAAATTTATATTTTGAATGCTACTGGAGAAAAAATAGATGCGAAACCTATAAAATACATAGATTATGTGTTTGGTCAAATATTTAACCGTTACGGTATCGGTTGTTTCGCCTGTGGAGATTCGAATTCCTGTTCCTGCCAGCGAAGCACGATTCCACAATTCCGTGTCATTAAATGTCGAAGGCAGCAACAAAGGCAGTGATTGTGGGGCACTCTTGTAAGGATTTGCGAATTTTATATTGAGCTTATTAGAGAGCGTCCATGTCGTCATTTTCGACTTTGCACAAATTGTTTAACGCTATTCCATTTTCCCCTCCTAACAATGAGACAGGGGGCCTCACAAGCGGATTAGCCTAGGGCCTCGCATCAGCTAAATCCGGCCCTGAGCCCGAGTAAAGCGCAAGCGAACGAAGTCGAGAGAACGCCTACTACGAACGATACCTTTCATTCAAGTCACCTACAATGTGAACGCGAAAGACCAGACACAGCAAGAAAATGTATGAACAGTGGCAAGACCTAATGAAATGAGCCCGAGTTAACAAACTTCAGTAAAGTGAGTGGTGGCACAAATACACAAAGCAAGCTCACGTTCTAAAATCGTAATCGAAGACTCGAGCTAAGCCCGAGGAGCCCGAGTGCCGGAGTCGTGACTGATTTGCAAACATATCACAAAAAAACTTTTTACTACAAGCGTCGTAATAAAACTACCATCAAAACTGTCATACGAGAGTGTACTGCAAACAATCTTATCATCAAGACAAGTCTCTCAAATGTCTCATCATCAAGTTTCTATTTGAATAAGGTTTTAGGACGGAGGATGCGTAGTGTTACGTGAAATCAACTTTCTGTGAAATTTGCTGATCGATTCAAACACCTCATTTTTGTGGGAACTAGTTACTTGAATATAGATATATGCAAGTTTGAATCATCGCAGAAAGATAAAAGCAGAGCCCAGTCGCCTGATTCCTCGAAAGCTTGCAATAAACATTGAGCTTATTTTCATCATCAAGACGTTTCGTATTCAATTTTACAAGTACTGCATTTGAAAAATCAAGATATACTTTAAGTTTAATTTGTGCTTAAGAGCATAATTTATAACATTTGCGTTTTATATGCAATGACTCAAATGGTTTTAAAATACGCAAACCAGACCTAACGATAAAAAATCTCATCTGTTTCAAACCGTGAAACGTGAAACGTGTTTTACAGCAAAATTTTGTGAAAAACTTTATCGTGGCGCAAAAATGTGAATTTACATAAAATACGTCTTTAGGAATTGTGTTTCAAAAGTTACATCTGATACTTTTTGAAAACGATGAAAACCTTTGCATTAAAACTATCAGTTTATTCATTGAATAACCAAAAACATTTTTTCAAACTTACAAGTCCTGTCAAAAAATTTAGTGACTTTCCCAAAGACTCTCTCTATCTCTATATATATAGTCCTAAAGACGTATTTTGTATAAACTCACATTTTTGCGCTACGATAAAGTTTTTTACAAAATTGGTGGACTTCCGTAGAAAGTGCATACCTGTGTCTCGGACAGCGACAGGTAGTCGGAAAACTCTGCTCTCTCTGTTATTGAAAGATACTGTTTCTCGTGGTATTTCTTCTCCAGGGCGCGCAGCTGCTCTGTGCTGAAAGGAGTTCGGGGTTTCCGGTTTGGCTTGTGCTTCCGTAGTGACAACTTAGAAAAGTCTGAAAACAATATTATAATCCTCAATACCGCTTCTATAAGTTAGCTTGGCTGCAGTTGTTTTAAACATAAGGCCAAAAAAAACTCAGAATAGTTTTTATGCTGATAATGTTTGTGGTAGGTTCTTTCTCAAAATCACTTCATGGTAATAATTTCAAAAGTAATTAGAATTTTTCCATTGCTTTCCCGAAAAGAAAATCACCAAAAACAAATTAAAAGCACTGAAATTTAATAATTATAATTTGCTTGGCTATTGGTTGAGTAGTTAAGTTTAGCAATACACTGTTGCTAGAACTGCTGAAAGAAGAGGTTCCAAGTCATTCCAAAGCATATTTCAATTCTGCAGTTTACTTTTTTCTAAATTGCATTTCAAGTAATCTAAATTATCAAAAAAGGCATGACATGCAGAAAACAAGATAGTTGCGTTATTGCAAACAAAAAGCCGTATCTATCAAATAAGGTCCTTTGCAGAGTATTCGTCATCATTGAGAGCACGAGCAAGATGAGACCATGAACTGAAGAAGCTCACACGTTTTGTTAGTGAAAACAAACATGAAACAATTGGTATAAACTTTAACTGGAAAAATAAAATTTTACGCATATGTTTGCAACGTACCGAGGTCTTCATTTTGAAGGTTTTGTTTTTGAAGTCTCCGTTTTGACTTCTCTTTGCGGATACGTTCCTTTTGTCTTAAGTCGCAAGCACTTGTAGGAAAACTTTTATTTTTATTCTCAGCAATGTGTTTTTCAGTTACAGGGCAGCAGAAAGTAGCAGATGGTAAAACCATGCATGGATCGAAGCTCATGCTTGCATCACATCCGTTTGTCGAACCAGCAATGACAAGGTTGTTTTGCTTCGGTACTTCCGACAGCAAGAAATCGATGCTGAGAAAAGATTATTTATTTAAATCAAAGGTTTCGCAAAACTTAAAAGCTGGTAAGTGTGCATCGCATGATTGCAATCCTCAACCAAAATTTGTCGCTACAAACGTTTTTAAAAAGCTTGAAATTCAATTTCTTTAAATTTTCGATATCTACTTGCCGTGAGTTGTCGAACAAACTATGAGAAAATCTAAGGCTCTGCCTTAGATTTTATAAGTCAAGACATTTACGCGTGGATAGATTCCTACAAGTTTCAAAGGTATTACTTATAACTGAAAAGTTTAAAAACCTGAAATTTATTTTTTGTCTTGGATTTTTTTCGTCTAACTTTTCTTTTTTTCCAGACATGACTTCTTCATCAAAATTCTTTTCATTCGCCGAATCGTCGAAACATGAAAGATCACACTCGTCTTCTATTTGTAATGTTGTATTTCCCAAGTGTTTCCCAGCAATCACTTTCATCCTTCACTAAAACCCTTTCTGTTTTGTCAAACACATGGGAAGATAAGAAGCTGACAAACCAATGTTGTTTTGGAAAGACCGATATGATTTCAGTGAAATCATGGGTTATCGTATTACTGTTTTTCAAACGATTTTGCAAAACTCAAAAGTTTCTCTCTGCTGCAGTAGAATATATAATATCTTTGTTAAAAGACGTATCACTTGTCATTTGATGAGTGAACCATCATAACACAGCTGCATTGAATTGTAATAAATAAATTTAGTAAATAACAAAAGCGGTTCCTTCATCTTTCCTAACTGTTGCACTAATATATTTTTCAAGTGCCTCTATCATGCTAAAGCCTTGCGATTTTTCTTATTTAACTTTTTAGAGAAGTACTTCCAGTCCAGCATGCTTGTAGCCATGTAGATGAATTTTTCAGTGCCGATTACCAATGAACCACTCTTTCTAACACACTAGATACTAGCTGAACAATATAACCTAATACGCTTGTTCTCAGCCAAAGACTGACATGAAAGATTATACTCTTGTGCGTCGCCATTTTTTCCCATCCCGTTACGATCATTATCTTCAATTATGTCTGTTTCCTTCAGAGCGGGACTTTCTTCATTACCTCGTAATAAAACGATTTTCGATTCAACAATGCGCCCCCTCCCTTTTGCCGGCATGTCCTTCTTTATTATTATTCACGATTTGATGACCGTCAGTGCAGATGAGATAGTATTTTCTCTACTTGTTTAACTGCTGATGCAGCAATTTTCTCTGCTCATTGGCTGCCTGTCTTTTTCGTCATCAAGCTCGGATTTTCTTATTTTGGCCATAACAATTGCGATTAACCAAGGACATCGTCGTCACAGCGCAAATAAATCCACAAAGACTGCAAAGCTTATCAGCCATTTTGTCAAGTGGCCCAGTTAGAGTCTGCTGCTTGTGGTTGAACGACGTTTCGCAACGTATCAAGCTCAGACCGGGGGATTAGCAAAGGCCGCTCTGAGCTAGTGATTGTTTTATTGCTGTCCACGTAATTGTTCAGCGTGCCAGACGTTATTAAAGTTTCAATAAAGTTTCCGTGGGAGCGACTGAAAAAACTGGGTGCACGTTTTCCCACGTACGGTGAGGAACGGGTTTGGGACAGTTTCAAAGTTAATCTATTAATAACTTGCTTCTTGGGCATCTACAGTTGAACAAACAATGAAAAGGCGATAACTGGCAGGTCTGGTGCCGATAAATGCCTCTGTTGTTTTGACCTTCACCATAGTTGATCTTTGTCAACCTCATCCACTACCAGCCCAAGATACAGTGTTTAGAAAAATCAAGACTTGATTGACTTCAAATGTCTAACAGTTGAAAACGAAATAAATAAAAGGCTTCAGCGCCACAATTTTATCGCACTAAACAGCTGTTTCATTTGCAACCATGGTTCTTGCTTCTCCTGCGCTTCTACAATTGGCTGAATTTGCCACAAACTTATGGGAGCTTTGTCCTTGCAGTAACTTGTCCAGCAGATTTAAGAAATAAGAACGCACAAGTGTAGCGCGGCAATGTGAACATGAAACACAACATGATGAAAACGATTCCTGGTATTTCAGATATTTCTGATTTTGAAACAAAGGGCTATTACTTGCTGCTAGATAAAGACCAATAAAGTCTTGCGTTCACGTACATTGCTTTTTATCAAAAGATCATGTTGCCACACGTTGCCAGCGATTTGTCATTTAACACAACATCAATGAAAAGATAAGAAAAGCATAGGCTACGTTGTAAAATGGTTCCAATAATGATTTTGGACCAATCACGAAACAGTGACGAAGAATGACGGATAGCGTCCTGATTTTCGCCCAGCTTTAAAGTTATTTCAAGTTTATCAGATTCATGACGGTGAGAACAAATTTATTATATAAGTTTATTATATAACAACCAACCAAAGTGGATTCATTGCCTCATTCATTTCTATCAATGCAATAGCTTTTGCAAAGCTTTTCAAAACTATGTAATGTGGTAATGTGAATAACTAAACCATAAAGATAAAAAACAGCCGCTTCACCTCGAAAATTAAACGAGACTTTTGTTCGAACCGAAACAAGTGGAACAAAACAACAAAACATTTTTAAAATAAAACCCGGCAACTCAACTTTACAGCTTATATTTCTTCACCGAAGCAAGACTGAACGACCAACTCCTTTTGATGCTGAAGCGTGCGAGCGAAACGTGTTTCTTTTTGTGCTGAACCTTTCAATTCAGATCTCAAACATATTATTTCACCCACACTCATAAATAATCCTACTTTAAAGATTAGGAAACACTAAAATGTGCTATGTTCTTTTCCAAACATAATTCTTCAGTTTTTCTTTATTCAGTGTTTCTTCAACTTTTGTTATGACATGTACAAACCATTACACGTTGACGAAGGTTTGACGATCGCTCTCTCCATCAAATCCTGCTTCAAACATTTTGATTACAGTGTTTTGGCTGAAGCTCACTAACGTTTCCAAACCGTCGAATAAAATGTATTCGTTCTTTTACAGTGAAACAATTTATTCCACATTGCACGTAAACATGCTTGGTTTTGCATCAACATATTCTAAAATCATAATTTAACCTTTGCGCTCATATTAGACTTTTTCATCATGTGCTCTTTATGTGGTTGGTCAATGCTACTTTGATGATGAGGCTTGTAACGTGACATATGTTGAAGAAAACAGCTGGTAGACATTTACGCGGATTAACGGGTATATACCCAATTCCTGTTTAAACACAACAATAGTTCCCATATGCAAAAACAAGAATGGGAATATGTCTGACACTTCAAATTATAGATCAGTCGCAGTAGCCACAGTGGTGTCAAAGCTGCTTGAGCACTTCATTTTATCTAACATCTCTCCTTTCCTTGGTACCACAGACAATCAGTTTGGTTTTAAGGCTGGTCATAGCACTGATCAATGTACATTTTTGTTAAAGCAAACTGCCTCATACTTTGTAACCCATGGTTCATCTGTGCATGCTGTGTTTTTAGATGCCTCGAAAGCATTCGATCGAGTACTACACTTGAAATTATTTGAGAAACTAATTCAAAGAAAGGTGCCAATGTGTCTTGTGCGCCTACTGAAACATTGGTACAAAGAACAAACGATGCAAATAAAGTGGGCAAGCATTTTTCTGAACTGTTTCATGTGTCTAATGGGGTTAGACAAGGGGGAGTACTGAGTCCATAGTTGTTTGCTGTTTATTTAGATGATTTGTCCAATGAACTAAACAACATTAAAGCAGGGTGAAATATTGGTGAAGTTTTATTAAATCATTTGATGTTTGCTGATGATATTTGT
>Ga0210059_1004680_pt1 | contig 22112 bp, 13 predicted proteins | sample Ectturendosymbi2_FD_188042 | JGI IMG/M metagenome (GOLD analysis project Ga0210059, IMG submission 188042) | Ecteinascidia turbinata endosymbiont from Florida, USA - Sample 2 (SPAdes) (version 2) | ecosystem: Host-associated > Tunicates > Ascidians > Unclassified | place: Key West, Florida...
TACCCCAGGTTGGGAATCTCTGTGTTACAAGAATGCAGTTTATACGATTTCACCTACAGGTGTACTCAATGTGGTGCTTTACGCGTTCCAGTTGGCGAAGTTTCACTTCCTTTTTCGCTCTAGTTACAACCACCACAGAACTCGTACAAATAGATTTTGAAGCTTCGAGTGTTTGGTTACGGAGACTGTAACACAATATAACGCTGTTATTCGACTAAGACGATGGGAACACAATGTACGACATTTCGCCACCTTTGACAAAGTAGTTTTCGAGCATCGTGTTACAAAAATACAACCATGAAAACCCCTCTTGGTTTCACCCGGGGACATCTGTTTCATAGATGCACAATGGAGAATTGTACAAATCATATAGATTGAAGCAAAAAGTATTTGTATAAGTCAGATTTAATACTATAGCATAAGGGACTTTACGTACAAATAAAAAGCTTAACAAAGGTCTATTCAATCCATGTTTTCAATCCATGACTGCAATGCTCTTGACCGGTAGTTGCGTTGATACATGCTGAAACTACGTTGTTTTGTACTGCGATTCTTTCAAATAATGCAATCAGCATCAAGAGAAACTTTTCAATACTGATTTACATGCAACATAAACCATTAAAAGCAGCTGGAAACTATTTTTACATGAGGTATTTTTGTCCCGGCCCACTTTACTTCCACTGGCTATTGTGTGTATACTGTTGTAAAAATTTCAGCTTCGCACTTAATCACACAACAGAAAGAATTCGTACTTGTACAACCTTAAAGTAAACCTTGAAACTTTCAAGAGACACAATTGAAAAAGACTTTTTGAAAATGAGACGATAAATAGAAAACTCTTTCTGCTAATCGCTTCAATAGGTGCAGAAAGCACAGGTTTGACCAGAAGCAGCTAAAAAGAGAGTCGCCTGTTCGGAGAAAAGATTTCACACAATCGACTGATATTTGGTGGATAGTTTTAATATATGACAAACAAGTTGTTTACCATGCATCGTTGGCTGCATCTCTAGAAGTCTTTCAACAGTATCTTTCACTCTCCTTCAATTAAGGTTGTTTGGCAAACCATAAGTTGTTGCAATTATTTTTTCTTCGCTTACATATCTAGGTAAAAAATCAAAAATCCTCTGTTCCTTAGCTCTTTGCCTTTCTTGCTGTTTTCATTTTTAAACAAGGTCAAAAGATAAACGAAAATGTTTTTGTTAGTTGCAACTATATGAAACTGTGGTTCTGAACAAGGGGGCTGCAAAGCGTTTCTTGGATCCGCGAAAACCTTCAGAATGCAATATGAATGCTGTAATGCTCTTCCATTGTTCGCCCTTCTCTGGTAAAGCGCTGTATATGATATACAACAGGTGTTGGCAACCCTTTAGGACTACCAGACCACTTCAGTGGGTCAAGACGGCACACTAGGCCAGAATAAACAAGATTTTTAAAGACGAGTTATTTCAGTTCACTGTATGGTGATTGGTGAGACACGAAGTTCATTGAAAACATGCACGGTAGGCACACCAGCTGCGTAATGCATTTTTCCAAAGAAACAGGTAGCCTGTAGGTGTAGAACATTGTTTTGGAGATCGTTTGGGTTAAGCGCACTGGATAATGTTAAAGTCACAAACGCTATTGCTTACGCAGTTTTAACGCTTGACTGAACACTTACACACATACTTCATCTACAACTCGCATACGGATCAGACCAATGCCAAATGCCGTGTGGGATAAGCGGACAAAGTTCGTTCCATCTCAAGATATCGCTGTTCATATTGTCAGTAATTGAGATACCGACATATTTTTTTGATGCCGCTTCGCAAGAACACAGTGGAGATGGTCAACAACACATAGTGAAATTACCGACTAAAGCAGTAGTTCCCAACCTTTTCGCTGAAAGGAGCCAAATCCAGATCTACAACTTTGTTAGAGAGCCGCGCTAAAAAAATTAACACGAGCCAATTGACACAGTTTGTTTTATTGCAGAACGAAGTCTGTTACAGTCTGTTATACAGAATATTAGAGGTTTTATTGAAAGGCTGCTGAGGGCCGTACAAAGGGTGCTTGGGAGCCACATGCGGCTCTCAGAACAGTGGTTGAGAACCACTGGATTAAAGTGAAAATGCGCCCAGACTGGATTCTCCCTCTCTCAACTCACAAATTAAAGGCCTGTGGCGTGTTTTTACTCATTCCACGGGCGTCGGAGGGATTTTTTCCAGGGAGGACCAACAGTGGAAAACTTCATTTCACCAACTCCGTAACTAGGAGAAAAACGTTTTCTGCTAAAACGTCAACAGCAATATATCAAATTTCAAAATCCAGGGAGGAAAGGCCCCTTCTGTCTAGTGGTGGGATTCAAATTTATTAAGAACAGGTTCTCTCACTCCAGGACTCACCAATACAAGGTTCTCTCATTATCACAGTCTCTAGAGACAAACCATGCTGGTTGGCCCGATATAAGTACAAAGGTTGATCTTTGTATTGCGAAATGGTGCAGTCTAGCAAGGGAAATTATTGATTTTAGTTATTTTCCCAACTTTAAAAAAGGTCCAGACAATGTTTAAAGCATAATTAATACGGTGTAGACAGTATATGCTTAATGACTATTAAAGTATAATGACAAGGAAAATGCATGGGGAAAAATTGTTACAACGTACAAGCCTCCCTGCTACCGCCCGCGCACAAAATCCCCAGGCGGGATTCTGAGTCGTTCTGCTGTAATATGCACGAGCAGCATCATGGCAACATAAAGTAACATTAAGGTTGGAAAAGAAACAGGATCTCAGGATTGTATAAACACACTGTGACTGCATAGAAGGATGTGCAAAGGAACAAAAACAAAAGAAATCATACACAGCGTTAATGGAAGCCTTTTTCTTGGTTTGGCGCCGTAGCAACTAGCAAGTACAATTAGGCCGGTTGCGATAATAAGTAATTAGGAGACAGAGGTGGCCACGGATCAGGCGTGCCGGAGCCCGGAGTCAACTCCGGCAGGATTCTACGTTTTTTTAGGACCCAGGGCCGGAGCATAAAATTTGTGAAAAACTGAACCAGGATCCGGAGTGACTTTTTGTTTTCGGTAATAGTAGGAGTCTTTACAAATGTCATTGTTTAAGTGCAAACATTGCTGAATTTTGTTGCATCTAGGTTGCCGGTGTCAAGCGAAATTTCTGAACTCTGCGAAATTTCTGGCCTATTATTTTTTTCAGTTATTTTTCTTCTCAGAGTAAAGGAATAAAGTTTGGCGATTAACTTTTTGATGTGTGTTGTGTAAATCAAAACTTTTTGGTTAGACGTCAGATACCCACAACAAGCTACAGTACGGGAATAAATATAACCACTGAAAAATATTGTACTTATTCTTGGACCTCAGTTATTTTTCTTTTTCTAACTCTAATCCAAGCCCTAACCCGACACACCTAAACACCAAACTCTAAGCCCTAATCATCAGTTTTCTCAGCGTATTTGATATGCAGAATATTACTCTATGCATGCGCACATGGCGTGAAGTCAGAAAATTCGCAAGTCAGCGGTTTCGCTTGACACCGGAGTTTGAACAGAAGTCGGATGAAATTCGAAAAATTTCGGACCCAAAACCGGATTCAAAAATTTTGGAACAGGAGCGGAGCCGCAGTCTGAAATGTGACTCCACCAGTCGGCCAGCTCTGCTAGGAGTGCGTTAAGCCGGACTGGTACACTACCTATGCCGTATCCGGCCTAAAGGTCGGAAGTTCTCTACCCTTAAATGCTGTATTGGTTTGGCGGGAACTCGTAACACGTATTCTGAACCTTTACTGTTACGTTATAATCCAAAAGTTCCAGTTCCAAAATTACAGTTCCAAGTTGCTCATGGATCTATACCCCAGCAGCACAAGCCACTTCCAATCTTTTCAAATGGAATAAAATGTTTTTTCGAGTGAATTACAGTGAAGTTATTACAGATGAACATGGACAGGATCAGGATTTAAGTGCGTATTGACAACATTAGTGAGTCGGGTCAGGAATTACGGATCGGGTAAAATAATTTGCTTCAAAAACAAAACTGTTTTTTGTTCCAAGAAGCACTCAACTTAGTTAAGCAACGTGTTAGTGGATAGCTAAAGCTTACTGAGCTAACACCAGTCTTACAAGAGTTTCTTGCCGCTGAGCATTTCTTTGTTGCAGGTGGCTGACAGTGAGCTGATGTGAAATCCTCACGCAACGCTTGATTAAATCTTGCAATCAAACTAGCGGCAATAGCTTGTTCACGAAAACAACTACCTGTATGTGTTGGCCTATCTCGCGTTTTTCTGTTCTGTGGATTTGAGAGTAAGTGACGGCAGACCAGCAGAGCATGTCTGCAATGAAAAATACACACATTCCCTTTTAAAGCGGGAAGCAAACAACCAGCGATTGCAGGCAGACGTCTGACCACAAGCTTATTTAGCTAACTATTTAATCAGTAAAACGACACAGCTCTCCGCACCTTCTTCCACAACCGTAAGTCATTTAGAACAGTGTTTTTAAATCTGGTTTGAGCCACAGAAAACTGTTTGTGTTACTCTCATGTATCATGAAATATTCAAACTGGTAACAGGACCTGTAGATAATTTCGTTCGTTAAAGAACTTCTTCCGCAACCGCTCACGGTTTTCCGCTGAGCATAAGATTGAACATTAAAAGAATTAGTACGCGTCCAATTTCCATCTAATTGTAATTTTAATGCTATCGAAACTGCTTGTTTTAGAGGTAATTGTAATTTTCTAAAATTATCAACCTAATTGCAATTACATTTTGCTCTCAGCAAAATCATAGAGCTCGAGAAAATACATGAACAAAAGCAGCTGCGAAACACTTTCTATGTAACCTGTTGCAGTTTTGCGAGTCAACGGCGAAATGACCCAGATGTGCTGTGCGTGTGATTTGTATGATGTATAAGTGAGGGTTGGATCAGTTGCAACTATTCGTTACACTGAATGTAATTAATTACACATTCTCATGGAATGTAGTCGACTTTTTGTTTTTGTGTGATTCTAATTCAGTTTAAAGATTTGAAAGTTTTTTAATTTTTATTAAACTGAAGTCATGTTATTGCTCCAAATCTGACAGGATGTAATAGTTAAATTTTTTTACAGGAGAAACGAACCTGTAGTTACCAATATTAGGTATGACGACGCCAATTTTACTTTTGCAGAGGGAGCAACAGTAGTATTCATTCTGTCTTTTAGAAATAAATGAATAAAAACAAAATTGACAATCCTGTAAATGTCACAGGATTTCTGTCACCATAATTAGCAAGTAAAAGGACAAGCTAAATTTTTGTTGAAAAAATTAAGCAAAATTTCAAGGTGATTTTCTGATACTTAGATTTCGCTTGCGTTGGGGTTTGAGTCTCAAAACACTTTCAAGCGCTTTCATATTCTCAAGCGCTTTGCAGCACGTGTTTACGCCATGTTCAGTTTGCAAGCAAGTCATCCATATCCATGTGCACGGTTGACCTCACGTATTCGAACTCGAGGTCGGAACAAGTGGTAAACATCAGAGCTACGCAAGCCTTATTCATCCATTCTAGAGGCTTTGTAGAAGGCCATACAGAGTTACACGATCGCCCTGAAAAGCTCGTCGTGAATAGATTAAAACAAATGCAGTGTTTTTCAGTACCGCTGCCCAGAACCGTTGCCAGACAATCTTCAATGGTGGCTTTACGTTTGTGCAGGGGGGCTTGACATTAGGAAAATTTACATTAACCTCTACGGCAATTTAGTGCACTTTGTTTAGTAACTGAAATGCACTGTATTACTACTGGCGTTAAGTATCACTTCAAGATGTTATTAAGCACAAAATTTTTCATAAAAGGATAAGGCTCTGATTCAGTAGAATCAAAAGAACAGGAAATAGCAAGTTAATTCATTTTTTACGTCATGAACTTTGTAAAGTAAAAAGACAAAGTGAAAACCTTTTGCTGGACTTGTTTCACGTACTGTATGTTTCACAAACTACACGCTTTTAAATTTGTTGGTAAGATCTTTTTCAAAGGCAAGCTGCATGACGCTGGCTTTACGATAATGAAGCATGCTCTACCTGTGGTCCGAAAAACATTTTTGAATGTTGAGAACTATCTCTCGCATGTCGCTCTATAGATGCTCCAAAGGACGCTGCAAGTTGAAAAGCTGCAGCAACGCCTGACGCTTGGCGTTGCTTCAAGGCTTCAACAAAAACCTTTTAAAATATTTTCTGCCGCCCAATTTTCGTGTTGACATAAAATGGATGGGTCCGTTAGTTGCTTCAGTGAAAAAGATCGAGCCACAGCAAACTCCTCAACAAATGCAATTTTTGCAGGTACGAGAAACATGTCCTTATTTTCTGGTTTCAAGGCAGACAGCGCGCACAACATCACTGCTGCAATCAAAAAAGCGATAATTCGTCTCATTCAGCACAACGTCAACAACACTGTCTTTTGAAACAACAGTTCTGATTTTACTTTTTCGTCTGGTTCTTGCTGCCCATACATATACACACGAAATCCGTCAGTTGTCTGTTAGATGCACGCTTCCTATTTGAGTGGCAGTTACTTCTTGCACAATCTCAGGAGTAAATGTTGTATTCCACAATGTCAAAATATCTTCTTCATTGTGGAAAACATTCATAATACGCGGGCATGGGCGTCGGAAGGGGGAGGACAAGGGGTCTTGTCCCCTGGATTTCGAAATTTAACATTTTCCTAAATTTTTAGCACATAAAGGTGTTTTCTTAGTTTCGAGTTGGTAAACTGAAATTTCACCACTTTTGGCCTCCTCTGGAAAATACATTTTGGCTACCCCTGGAAAAATCCACTGTTATCCCCTTGGAAAAATCTTCCCAACGCCCATGTATGTGGGCAATATCTATTAAATCAAGTGCTGTACAGTCTACGTCGTATACCAGTCATGTACCAATTTTCTCCAACCTCTTCTACGATTTCTTCAGTAGCCAAACTGGTCATGCTTGCTATCATTTTATTTTGAATTTCGGGCTGACATATCGGACACCAAACATTTAAGCAAAAACTTCATGGTAAATACTCGAAGCAGTGAAGGCTGACGCTTTGCGCTCAAGCCTCAATTATGTTTATTACATCACATACTTACCGAAAACGATCAGACGATGTTATTTTAGGTAACAGCGGCATGTACTGCTCTGTTCCCTCATTACAGGGCAGAGCAGAATTCGGATTGATAAAAATTCACTGGTTTCTAGCATCGCATATTTCATTTCGGGGGGCTTGAAACTTTGTGTGGGGGCTTAGCCCCCAAAAGCCCCCGTGGCAATGGGACTGCTTATGCCACGTCGTACACTTGGCAAGAGGACAATACCAACTTTAACAGCTTGTCAATCAGCCAGGAGGCTATAACAGCTTGTTGCTTGCAAGAGCGATTTGTCACAATTGTGTTACATTGAAAGAATCTTGACTTCGAGTTTGTTTGAAGAGCACATTTGTGTTTTGGGAAACATGCAAAGAACGGCCCAGCACGATTATAGCTGAAAACAGTATTCCTGTTTAGCTTCACAGCTTCGTATGCACTGATTTGGTTATGTTATATTATCCTCTTAAAATCTAGGGTTGATATTAATCTTGCCATTGCCCAGTTCCGTCGCTACGGACAAGCTTTTGGGGACTTATCCCCCCCAAACAAAACTCCAATCCCCCCCAAACATGAAATACCATAAATCAGTTCCGATTTTGTCACTGGCGATGGTTCGGCCATTGCCATCTCAAAAACTGCAAGAAATAATTTCTGAAATTAGTGCTCTCTCAATACAATTCGTTATTTCCTCTACTCGACTCCTGTCCTAACAGTTCAAGTTATTGCTGCAACACTCAGCAACTCTTAACGAAAGAAACAGAAATGTGACTCGTATGAGCCTGCCCTCATTACATAAAACTACTGTACAGGGTTATCAAAAATGCTTGTTAACTCACCAAAAAGGTCTTTCAATGGATATTGCATAACTTGGTTAATACTGTGTGCATTTTTCTCTTTTGCGCTGGTGTTGTTGGTTTGTCATCCAGAACATGTGGTGGTGACCTGTACAGACTTACCGGGAGTTCACAAAAAGCCGATGTCAAGTGACGCGGTCAAATCGAATTTTCCACCTGATGAAGTTGGCTAAACTAACGCATATCGCTATGTAGCGCAAGTCAGTGTAGAAAGGTTTGGTGTACCAGTTTTTTGCTTGTTTTTGACGCAGTTAAGGAATGCCAGATGTTTCAAGTTGAACATGCACATGGACCTGACAGAATTCTGCTAGTTGTGACTTAAGCAAAAAAAGATTGGTCTTTTTTGTGTTACACAACAGAGAGTGAACTCAAAAACAGTAGCTGCAATCATGGGCGTCAGAAGTATTTTCTCCAAGGGGGGGATAGTAGATTTTTCCATTTGGTGGACAAAAGCATTTTTCCATAGGGGAAACAGTGGTGAAATTTCATTTTACCAACTCAAAATTAATAAAAACATTTTTGTACTAAAAAATTAACAGGAAAATATCAACTTTCAAAACCCAGGGGGAATGGCTCCCCTGCATACCTCTTCCGACGACCATGGCTGCAATTGCTTTTGCGGATACTTTTGTTGAAAAAAAATTGTCGGATTTCGATTGCTGTGAACACGAATTTGACTTCTCATTTTAGCTTACGGAAAGCTTCATGCAGGCCCTGATCATGCAACCGCAGCAGGGAGGCCGGGCATATTCCTACCTGACCGAGGTTTCTTTTTGGAATCAACACCACTTAAAAATGCTACTGGAATTTGTATAATAGACTTGGAGTGCTATACGGAGTAAAATTGCATAGTGAAAGCAGGACATTAAGGTTAAAGTAAAATTAAAAAATCTTTGTTTTTCGCCATGATGCCAGGCAGAATTGAAAATTATATTTAATCACAAGGATTGCCGTAAAATGTAACCGCGTTAGAGGGTTGTTTTTGGGACAAGTGCTACATTCACTTAAAGATTATTCTTACCTTATTCAGGTAATGAGCAAGCATTTTGTGTGGGACCACCACGTGTTGCAACATCTGCTCGTTAATCTTGCTTGCAAAGCTTTGTTGTTTCAGAAAACACCTGCGGCGCAATGTAGTTTTCTTCAAATGCGCACTTTTGCGCATTGAAAAGCGGGACTTCACGCATTCTATTGACAAAGAATGTTAGTTCCTCTCTAGGCAACCTCTATTGGTTAGTTCCTCTCAAGCCTCACAACAATTAAGAAGGGGTGAATGCTGCGAATGTTTGAATACAGAAGGGGATACGCTCAGATTACGGTGTTTAAACTTGACTACAGGTACCGCGCGATATGGACATTCATGTCAAAAGCACCTCATACCGAGCAACAAAACCGCAGTTCATTACTACAAAACGTTTCAAATATCTCTTGTTCTCAGTCGTAGAGAAATGCGCTGCATTGATTTAAAATATTAAGCAAAGATGTTTCTGACCAAATCTTTTTCAAGTCCTGGCAAGATTTTCTCAAACAATTTAAAGTTTGGTTTAGATAGGCAATGCTTACTCAAAAATGTGCTAACCAGGTGTGTGAGCTTCTCCTAAAACTACTCTTTCTGTATACTGCAAGTCTTTCATATAAACATTTTAACCAACATTTATTTGTTTATCTCACAATGCCATTCCATATCACATGGATAAGCAGTTGTAGACAAGACACAGAAAAACATTTGTTCACTACGAATTCTCAGAAAAATGGAGTTAGTAGATGGGATTTGGCAATACAAAAACAAAACAAACACCAACTAACGTGCAGATATTCAACATATCGTAAATTGTCAAGTAATATCAGGACCGTCACTGTCAATTTGTACAAACTGTTGAATGGAGTATTAAAGTTTTTCTTGTACGATGTCAACTTTACTTGCACTAACTACCACTATGCATATTTTATAAAATATTGCTTAAAGGCCATGCAAGCTATTCTGTTGCGATAACGAAAAATTATTTGGTAAGTACCGTGCTTTGATGCATTTATATAAAAAATTAGCTGGCTGTCGGAAACCAAGTTTCAGCCATTTATGTCAGTTCCCAAAACCTTTTTAGATACTATAAAGTAATCGAAATACTATCAGATATTTTTTTGTTGCAAAAGGCCGGGCTCCATAATGCCTATTCTCTTTTTTATGTGTAAGTAAGCGTCTTTGTACGAATTTGCGTTAACAAAATATCTTGGATTATTTGCATTATTCATGTATATGAAAATGTTTTCCACTGCAGTTAAAAAATCTCTATGTTTTGTCTGATCTTGCCCAAAAACGAGTTGGACTGCTTGTGTTTTGCAATTAAGGATAATAATGAGTTTGTTAAAACAGTGTACTGTGCACCAGTTGTTTCTCTGGAATAGGTTGTTAAATTCCCCATTTGGTCGAAATACAAAATGTTAACTTTAGGATTCTACAAACAAGTAAAGACGCACATCTCACTGATTGATAAAAAAAAGCAAACAGCCAAGGAATTTGCATAGAAATTTTGCAGTGAATAAATCACAAGTTCTTTCGCACGTGTTTTCGCTCATTCTTCACGTCATCACCACATCAAAATACGTTTTGCTTCCATCTGTTGCAATCCTCATGTCATCGGGCTTAATTATATGAACTTCTAGTTCATCTTTGGCACTCAATCTTTGAACAGAGCTTGAACTTAGAGTGTGAAAACAACTGGTTTGACAGTTTTCACTACTCAGCTGTTTAGTGTTTTCCATTAGTAACTTCTTGTTTCCTGCAGTGTGATGTCTCAGGAGGACTTTGTGAGATATCGTTGCCTCCCTGCAAGAGATTTTGAAAAACTGAAAACTAAATGAAAATATGCGGTGTGGTTTATTCAACGGTGCAAACCAGAGTTTCCCAATTTGATTTGGCCATGTCTCGCATAATTGGCCATGTAAGGCCATGCCTCACACATATACATCATCGTGATGTCCCTAGTGGGACGTCATATCCCTCCCATAACTTTCTGACTTTTCACTACAGTCATTTTTACCGGTCAACAAAAATCCGCCATTAGGTTCATTCCCAACTTTACCCCTCAAAATTGTCTCACGTTGGGAATCATTGATGCAAACCTTTTGCTTTCCATTTTTTATTTAAATTTACGTGTTTTAAGAGTCACATATTTACTCGCCGTTGCATAGCATACTTATGCATTTATTCTCGTCTAGATAAGGTGAAAAACGTTAGATCACCTGGGTAGTCTCTTAATTGTCCCCCTGAAAGTTGTTTGAACATGGATGTTATAACTTCCATCTTTCGAAATTTTTAAAACATCTTTTTGATGATAGTAAGCCAGTTTTCCTTGTGCAAATGTTGATCCTCCTCCTCGTACATATTGCCAGGACCCGCTGGTGTGCCGTCCTTGAAAGATTTAGTGACATTATTTATATTGCTTCAGCAGAATTTTTCATATAAATTATTTGACTTACAAAATTAACCTAATTTGGCAATTTCTTGTTTTTCTTGGAATGAAACGTTTACTTTCATAACACATCTAAATATTCTCAAATCTTTCGATTTTTCTTCTGTCTTCCATACTTTGGTGTCCGTGGTGATCCCTGTGAGTTAAATGTGCTGCTGGTCGAAAAGTATTCTTGTGAACTTGCTTCAATTTCTTCATTGTCTCGTGGAATGTTGTCTCGTTGCTCAGTCTTTCTAAGACTAAACATGGTTCAAAACAAAGTTTCGATATCTTTAAAGAGTTGTCAACATAACGCAAACCATTTACCTTTGGTTTCAAGCTCTACTTTGCAAATTGATTAGATTTTTACCGAAACCTACGCCGTGCTTCTCAAACAGTTTGTTTATACTTGCAAGAGTAGGTTCAACTTACAAACTTACCTCGTTTGCCTGATAAACTTTCCAGGTCATCTTCCACAATCTGCAAACCACAAACATTTTTGTAAGGTAAGTTCGTTCAGTGGGGTGAACGTTTGCGCTGTTGGAAATAAAAATAAGTTTTCTCTTTTCACCATACACTCGCTTTGGAGAGTGGCGAATGGTTTGCGGGCGTCCATCACGGCATGCCGTGCGTTTTGGACGACGCGGCTACTTTCAAGTGAATGCTTAAATGGTGGCAAGCCAGAGGATGCACCCTGCGTGGAGCTCAGAGGCGTAGCGACTATCGAGAGGGGCAAGGGGGGAACAATGCCCCGGACGCCGAATCACTGGAGGGCGCCGAAAAGTCCCAACAATGTTGCAAGTACTTTCTTCATTACGGTACATTATTCTCAAAATAGCTTAGTTTCGAACATGGGGACGCCAAACTTTTTTCTTGCCCCGGGCGCCATTCAACCTCGGTACGCCCCTGGTGGAGTTTTCCATCCAACCCTAACACCCAGGCAAGGAAGGTAGTAAAACAGTTTTTTTCAAGTCTTTGAAGAGACCCTTGCAAGCAGCGAACCCAGTCCATCAACTTGAGATGCGCGTGCTTGACCCATTGTAGCACTCGGTCGGCCATTTGAGAAAAATCGTGCTCTAACACGACACAAACTCATGCACTTTACACAGGATGCAAAACTGTGAAATTCCAAAAAAGAAGATTCTTTCAAAGTTGTTGTAGGTATAAGTTTTGTTTTGCACCATGGTAGTTACTGGCATTTGAAATAGTTTTTTCTCAGAAGCGTGAAACTGAAAACTCAGTAATTTGAATAATGTTGGAAGTATTGCTGTTAAAGTAACAATACATGCTTGCATCCGCCTTAAAAAAGAACGCGGACATAAAACAAACATTTACTACCTTCTTCACACAAAAATGTACCTTTTTAATTCCATCGATTGTATAATGACTTTTGTTACGGTTCTTCGCTTTGTTCTTGCAGATCGGCAAACTGAAACACCATATAAAGCGGTAGTAAGTGTCATGTAACTTAAACCGAATTTTTATTCAAGAGTAAATATTTCAACACATTTCAAAGTATCTAAGAAATGCCATAATTGAAAACAACTAAGCCCCAGCAACGGGTTGACAAAATAAACTCAAAGAAATTGCAACAAAGCTGCAAAATTTATCGAAAGACTTTGGTACACGAAAAGCGGAAGTGCTAAATAGCCTTATAATAAATACTACGGCCAAAGCAAACGATACAACTGACATCTTATCGAAAGACAACCAAGAAAAACTTGTTTTAGTGTTTGTCCAACGAAACCACGTCACTTGTGCAGTGATCCAATTTCATAAACTTTAACTGCATGGAATCGATGAATACGGCACAAAAGCTTTTGCTAAAGTGTACATTTTTTATAAAACAACCAACGTTTTTAATGCAGATAAGGTTTTCAAAAGAAAACCATGGACGGAAATACGGAATCAAATTTCTATGCGTGCTGTCTATGTTAAAATATTTTCAATACTTTCCCAAATCAACCAATCTTTTTTTTATAAACATCGCAAGTAATTGATGTTTCCTATAACCAAAAATATTTGGTGATATGGTGGTGCACTGTGCAATACGATCTAATGCTGCAGTAACTAACCTGTCAAAGCAATCGTCACAATTTTTGTAAAAATCGTGACTGGCGCAACACTTGATGCACTTATGCTGGTCTTCAAGTTGTATGGACGCTTTTTGAATGGCAGTCTCTTTTTTCACAAGATAGTGATACTGCCAGATGGTGAATCCCAGCAACACCACGGCAAAAATAAAACAATTTATCACAAATGCTTGCAATACATAATGTGAAAGGGACTGGGATTTAACTTGCTCCTGGACGGTTTGCTCCGGTTTTCTGCTGTCGGTAGCCATGGGAGCAAACCCAACATCTGTTTATTAAATACCCATTTTCTTTCAGCACCTTTCAGAGGTATAAATATTTTGCTAACAAGATATTTTTGAGGAACTTTTTTCTCCACAAATCCAATTTGGTTGCAGCTGCATGAAATGACAGAGAAAAAATCGTCCAAGAAAAGTCAATAAAAAATCAGGATAAAGTGAAAATTTACCGAAATACAAACTCCAAAAAAAATTTAACTGCAGGTATGCCTTTGATGACGTTCAAGTGTTGGGTCAATTGGTGAATTTTGGCTGCTCTCTGGATTGTTAAAACCGTGTTTTTAAGATCAGTGTAAAGATAATTTTGAAAGCTACAGGTAGAAGTTTCCTTGTTACCTAAAAACGTGGTACTGACATTATCAGCACTTTTGAGGAACTAGTCTCCATAAAAGTGAAAGGTTTGAATCCATAAGCAATTTTTTTAAAGGAAATCGATTTCATGTAACACCACGCATCTTCAGTGCTATGCAATCTTATTCAAATAGAATTGAGCAATAGTTATACAATGTGCAGTGGTTAAGAACGGTAGTTAGTTATGTTGCAATGAAGTTTGACAGATACACTGTCTACTTTCCTATTAAGCCATATATAATCCATTTCACTTCACACCATACGCAAAACCCTTTTTGCAGATTTTTTTAATATTCAAAGGGCTTTGCTCAAATAATTTTGCGGTTCAAACTGTTTTTTCAATCAAGTATTTTTCTTACCTGACAGTTTTTGATAAAATATTTTCTGCGCGATTTTATCCTATTTCTGAAGTGTCACGTAAGTATCAGCTTTATTTAAATGAAAACAAGGGTACAAAAATGCTTATGCACAACGCATCACAGGTAAACTGCTCAATCACACAGAAACGTTAGATTTCAACAAGAAAAACATTTCGGTAAATTGTTATAAGTATACACACATATACGAGGAAACATACAACAAAAGTAAGCAACGCATGAAGAAGTGATATAAATGCACATTGCATATGATTCAGGAATGCCATGAAAGATTAAATAAAAGCAGAAGTAAGATAAGAAAGTTGCAAAGAGAACTAAGTATCAGATTCAGAACGCCATTCTTTCATGTATAATGCTGCATACAAAGCTTCAAATCTTTCGAAATTTTAACAAAAATATCTTTATCTGGTGTGTTCAATCCAAACGAGCCCTCTGTTTAAGCGAAAAGCGGCGAACAAATACATTGGTATTGGCCCAAGAGCACTAAGTATACTCGTATATTTCACATCAGCAAAGAAACAGAAAGAGTAGCAGTATAGTGGATTTAACTTTTCGCATTCTGACTTGCCGTTTCCTACTCGCTGTTGTATCCCGTACGTGAGATCTGGTTTGTATCAACTTGTCATTCACACCAAAGGAAACCCTACAGCAGCAAATTCTCCGCATTATCAAATATTCTTTAGTCTCTCTTTGAGTAAATTCCCAGCAAGGATTTTTTCGGTCGTTTCAAACGCATTTATACAGCAAAAATACGCTTGAGTGAACTTAATTCTTATCAGAACTGCATGCCATTTAAACATCATTTCAAACACTTTGATGAATCTTTCGCGTATTTTCATAATTGCACTTAACCCGTACTACACCAAAATGTTAGACCAAGTATTCTGTACCAGCCATTCCCTTTAGTTTGGTGCAAAACCATAACCTGAAACCTGTCTCTGTCAAGGAGTGCAAATTGTTTGACACCTTGGTCTGCATGAATCTACGCCTTCACATCGATTTTACCTTTCGTGCAGTCACGCTTGTGGCGAGTCTGATGGGAAACCTTTTATATTTCGACGCGAACAAAACGAAAAAGGCAACGAGCGAACGAAACTTGTGGAACTTGTTCACATTTCACAGTACGCGCTACCTTCGAGAATGAAGCTGTGTTTGAGCATTGTTCTGCTGCCGCTGCTTACGGCTGGTCTTTATGCTGCGACCATACATTTCTTAAGAGAGTACGCAAAAGGTATAAACGACCCTTTCGGTAAGTGCTGTTTTGCAGTCTTGTGTTTTGAGAAATAGCAAGTTTTAGCTAGAATCTTCTGTTGGGTATTCGTATTAACCGCTCAAACGGCAAAAGCACTGCAAAACATTAATCTATCGTATGTGGCAAATTTTTTTCTTAAGAATTGAGTGGGAACTTTTTGGTATAAATTACTCCTGACAGATAAAGTTGCTGTTCTAATTGGAGTTTATTTACGGGTTTCTCTCAGTCTCATGGTGCATATCAGAAGGCTTAGTAATGGACTAAAACACGAAGTACCTATAATCATACCATATATTGGGGAGGTGTTAATTGGTCTGCGCAGGCAATACTGTGTAAAAGTGTAGTGTAAAGGGATAAACAGTGAAACAACGCAAAGTGGCTACTGCAGTCTACAAACGGTACATGGTGGGAAAAAAATGAAGAATTGTTAAAAGCATCTGATATAAAATGTAGCAAAAAGCACCAGAAATCAATTTCTGCGTCTACTTCGGAGCACCATTTTAATTTTTAAAAAATCGCAGACCTTTATTGCAATGCTAGCATCAGGTGCAGGTACGAAATCCAAACGTTCGGTTCGAACCGCATGATCAAATACTGAGTAAATACCTAAAAAAACTTTCTCTTAGAATAACTACACTCTTTCGTACTTTTCGAATACTTCTACTTGAAAATGATGATAGGGTATAGTGTAGGTAATAACTTAATTGATAAAGTAACACAAAACAATAAATCTACAAACTTGCTGCTGATTTTGCTGTTCTACTGAATCTGGATAATCCACCGCACCATGAAATAAGCAATGAACGAGGCTTCATGGAAAAAACAACTGCAAATGAAGAAATCTCACTGTCTGAAAACGATCCCTATTTTACTTTCAGCAAATCCTTCGTTGACCTTTCGAGTTTCTTCCAGCTCATAGAAAATATGTGATGTTTCCAGGCAAACGTATGAAACACTTTCAGCTGCAGTATTTTAAGGAAATTACCAGTCAGCGTTATACATTCTCCAATACATCTCATTTGGCGTGATGTCATGATTCAGCGTTTTGTTTTAGAAACCGAAAAGACAAAACGTGAAATGTACGTTGATGAAGTTTCTATAGGGATGCGAATTCTTCCTCAAAATGAAATAATAACCTCAGAGGCAAAGCAGGTAAATTAATGCTGTTCTTTTTGCTACTCATGTTGTTATTTCGTAGCGTTTGCCACCAGGTTTCAAGTCAAGCAGATAAATTAGATCTTCAGGTAAATTAAGTTGTATGGGCTAAAGTTGTAAAGAACCAATGACAGCTGCCGGAGTATTGTTTGATAAAAATTGCTCAATGGTTCTTGCTCTGTTTCTTTACCGTTTTTAACCCACCAGCTTGCTTTTAACAACCCTTGGTCTTTCTTGGTTTTGCAAAACCTGTATGTCTGATTCATTCAACTCATAAATAACAAGTCTTAAAATTGTTAAACTGACTACTTACGATATTGACTAAACTTTGCAAGTAAATGAACTTTAGATCAATATTTTGTGACATTCAAATGAGCTTTTCGACCATTATGAAACGTAGATGTAAATCTATCGATTTGCATTCTAAGATCTCATCAGAGCACTAAAATTTAGAATAAAAACTTCTGAACTGGCATCAATGGAACTAACGCCGGTAGAAACATTTAGTTCTGCTCCCTATACGAAACATGTGATCTAAAGGTTTTACAGGTTTGTTAAAATAACTGATTAATACCGCATTTTGTAGAGTATGCCAGCTCAACGTCGCAGAGGGCATCTCTGTGAAAAAGTTTGTAATGTATTAAAAGTAATGAATTTCTGGACATTTTATCATGATGAACGCTAAAATCTACAAGATTATGCACCCTTTTTAGTGTTTTTTTCTTATGATATTGAAATGCGTGCCTTGAATAACGAAAATAACAGCAAAAACAAACGACGATAACTATTTCGTTGTTCAGACATTTGGGTTATGAACTAATACTCATCATCAGTGAGATGATACAACTCACTTGAAGATAAAAAAACAAAAAACATTGAAGCGGTCATATCACTGCTGTTGATGCTATTTTATAAGGGCCGGCCCTTTCACTAGGCCAACTAGTCGGACACCTAGAACGCAACCTTCAGGGAGCTCAAAACCCGCTTTTTTCTTGATTTCCATGTCCCCGATATTAGAAAAAAGTCTTGCATTATTTTGTAAACAGTGAAGTTTGCTTAGGGCGCAGAACTGTCTCGAGCCATTTCATCTCACTGGCGATGTTAGAATTTGCAATATTTTATTGTCGGCATATCTAAACTACGCCAGCGTTGAGATCTTTTGCTAAGGCCTTTATTTTAATAAAACTTTTTAAGCATTTCTGTTTTTCACAGATCACTGAATGCTTTTGCCGTTTCATAACTAATGTTTTTGAAGTAGGTAATCCAGGGGGGTGACGAGGCAGAATAGAATACTCCGGGCGCCAAGTCATTGTGGGATGCCAAAAAGTCCTAATATGTTCATAAGTTCTTTTTTCAATACAATACATTAACTTCCAAAAGACCTTAGGTTCGAACATGGGGGCGCCAAACTTGTTTCTTGCCCCGGGCGTCAGCTAACCTCGGTACGTCCCGGAGGTAATCACCAATTCGGTAGTTTGTTATATTCTGAAAGAAATAAACGGCCATGTGTCAGTAACAAAAAGCAGGAATTTTTTTATCCAGTCGGTGAGTCAAGTAATTCAAAAACACGAATCGAGTGGTCACATCACTGCGTCAAATTAATACCAATTTTCTCGCATTTTCATCTTCCTCCAATTTTTTGTTTCTCATTTTTTATTCAACTTCAGCTTTGTTAATATATCCATACTGTAATCGTGGCCCGTGGGCATCGAAAAGATTTTTTCCAGGAGGGGGGCAATAGTGGTTTTTCCAGGTGGTGGCCGAAAGCATTTTCCAAGGGAGGCCAACCGTGGTGAAACTTTATTTTACAAACTAGAACTATGAGAAAATAATTTGTCTACTAAAATGTTAATCAAAATTCAAATTCCGGTCCTCCATGCTCCCCCGTTCCGACGCCCATGACTGTAATCATACTGTATCTCGGTCAGCCGCTCCCAATCTTTTTGAAAATGTGGCACACAGTCAGAGCATTTAAAGATTTTACCAAGGCCCTGGTCAAGTAAACTGGAAACATCTCACTTGAAAGCAGTTTATTGTCAGTGTTTATTTAGTTTGCGGTACGATCATCGCGCAGCACCGTAACCAAACCCTGTGGCACTCATTGGTTCCGGGACAGCCCGGGCGTGAAGTACTGTCATATACAAATGAAAAGGTCGGCAACCACTGCTATTGCAAGACCAGGCCCTTTTCTAATTTACTGTTTTTTTATACAGCGCTTTATCATCATGACCTTTTTCAATAGTGGTGCTATGGCGCTATGCCCACTATATGCCTTAAAATGCAACCTTTAACCCTCATGCCCTGCTTTATAGAAAGTTAGGAAAATTGTTGACAGCACAAGAAGAAAATGTTACTTCGGATTTAGCAACCTGCAAGCGGTGAAAGGTGAGTTTTTATGGAATATATGACTTGCTTTACTGATGACTACAAACGTATTGCAATGTTGCAAAATTACAATTTTTCTTGGAAAATAATGGTGACAAAATCTCAACGTAAAAGTATTGAAAACCAGAAACCAGCGGCGACTCCAGCACTCGGGCTTAGCCTATGTCTTCGAGGACGATTTGCTTTGTGCTGTAGAATGTGAACTTGCTTGCTTTGTATATTTGTGCCATCACCCATTTCACCATAGGCGTAGCCAGGGGAGGAGCAGGCCATGCCCCCCAAATTTTTAGAACATATAGTCATGTTGTGCTTTAAGAGGAAGTATCCTAAACAAAATACTGTTGCTAGCCTAAAATCAAAATTTTTCCCCCAAAAAAAAATTTTTGGGCTGGTTATGGCACTGCACTTCACTGAGTAAGGTTGTTGACTCGAGCTCCTTCCATTGGACCTTGTCACTGTTCACATCTTTACGTTCCATGTGTGGCCTTATGCGTTCATGTTGCAGGTGACATGAATAAAAAATTAACATTCGTAGCACGCGTTCTCTCGAATTCTCTCGCGCCTTACTGGTTAGGTTCTAACGTCACAGGGCAATGATGGTGCCAGCCAGAATGAGACCAAATGGAAGTTCAGTGACGCAAGCCTCGGACTGTTGTATTCAGCCAATATAAATCGCGTGATAAGCCCGAGTAACGCGGTTGACCTGCAGTCGCCCCCACCAGAAACCAAATTTTTTCTCGCTGCAGCGTGGCTATTTAATTTGGAACGATCGACCAAAACTTGTGTGCTTTTAGCATTTTTGTTTTCACCCTGGTGGACCTTTAGTACCAAATTTCAACATCAGCTGCACTTCAGACCAGGCCCATCGCCAGGATTTCGCAGCAGGGGGAACTAAAATATACACGGGGGCGCCACATTTTCAAATATAGTATTGGATGCATGCAGCAACCGGGAGCCAAACAGAAATGGGGGGCACAGATTTTAAATGGGGGGCCGGGCACCAATGGCCATTCCGCTGGCGACAGCCCTCCTTCAGACCAGCAGTAGCTTACGTTCAAATTTAGAAGAACTTGAATCAAACAGACTTCTTTTATTGATAAAATACTTTGGGCAGTTTTTTCGGTCACAGTCGAAAGGCCTTTCTATACTGTACTACAACGTGGTCGGACTCAACTTTTCAACTCTTGGGCAAAAGCCACTTCACGTCACTCAGGAAAGACTCTTCAACACGAGTATTATACATGGCTCGAAAAATGCTAACAACAAAAGCGTAGAAATAAACCGGGCAGGGTCACCTGCTGAAGCAGAAGTTCACGCAGGGACGCCGGAGAGCAGGTGAATTACGGGGACATTCCCCTGACCTTTCGTAAGGGGTGTAACGGGGGCGAAGCAGAGATGTCTTTTCATAAGAGTATCATAGGTAATTTCGTGATTTATCAAGATCGAACTGAAACAAATTTATTGCATTTGCAGCTATTCGCGGACCCAGAAATTTTAGAATGTTTTATTTTATAATTTCTGATATTATTTTGAGGACAATCGTTGCTGAACAGGAACAAGTATATTAAGTTTGCTTTGCCCTCAACTCCCCCGTACTGCTGTTCCGGCGTCCCTGCGCTTACTTCAACAAATTTCTGAGCGAACCATCTTACAGTTGTATGAAGTATTCGAAATATTCATCCTATTACGCGTTCACTTGCATTTTGCAGTGACTCAACAACTACAAAATGATACGCAACAAGGGGCTATGGCTTATTTGGAAGTGGTGAGACCTTCCGGACATTTGACGGCTGGAAAACATCACCATTATTATCCAACGAAAGGTAAGAAAAAATTGTAAATCGGTATTTCCCTTCGAGACTTATGGCACGTTCAGAAACGTGCAAACGCACTCCGTGCATGCTGGCGTATCACGTTAAGACTTGTGGAACTGTAGATATAATGTTATTAAAGGGCAGGATAGTTTGCTTGGAAATATATTATATCAATTTGCAATTGTGATGCCGTGACCATGCTTCCTCTGGAAACTATTTGTGAGCCCTCAGGTTGAAAAACATTATTTGAAACGAAAGCTGGTACTCCGCTTGCGAACTGCTGAGGATTGGCCACGAATTATACGAAAAAATTCGAATCAATTACAAATCCTATAGAGACTAAATTGCAAGAAACGTATTATATCAGAAAAAATTATCACAAGATTCAGAAACTAACATTACATACACTATTATTTCTCCTTCGCTTTCCTGTGCTTTATGTTATGACCAGGGCCCCGACATGGGGAAGTGCCGCCCCCCGACCCACGGGTTAAAGCAAAGCCAAGCCTTTCAGTACGGAATTATTTCATAACAATGCATCATCAGGCTGGAGTTAATTTTGAAAATTTCACTGAAGTGAAATTCCGGGACATTTTGCTAACCGGGACAGACGTTTAAACCGGGACGTATGGTAGGTCCAACCTTAACCAAAATCTAAACCTTAAACTTAAATCTAACTTCAGGTTCATTCGTGAAAGACCATTTGCTATTCCTTCTTTTCACCAAAAGTGCCGCTCCCCCTGTGGGGCCCTGGTTATGATTTACGGGTATCAGCAGGGATAAAAGGCTCATGAGTTACCCTCAACTTTTTATTGCAAATTTTTCATCGTTATTAAATCAAACATTTCTCCTTATTTCTATAACCCGAAATAAATGTTTCAAATTGGATTACTTGCTCTCAGTGGCGTAACGAGGTTAGGTGACTGTCGGGGCAAGAAGCAAGTTTGGCGCCCCCATGTTCCAACCTGAGGTCTTCCCGAAGCAAATGTGCTGTATTGAAGTACTCGTGACATTGTT
>Ga0210059_1004681_pt1 | contig 22106 bp, 14 predicted proteins | sample Ectturendosymbi2_FD_188042 | JGI IMG/M metagenome (GOLD analysis project Ga0210059, IMG submission 188042) | Ecteinascidia turbinata endosymbiont from Florida, USA - Sample 2 (SPAdes) (version 2) | ecosystem: Host-associated > Tunicates > Ascidians > Unclassified | place: Key West, Florida...
GGGGTGGCGGGCACCACTGGCCCCCCCGCTGGCGACGACCCTACGTGAGGTGGAAACTCACTTTTCTTCCGATGGTTACTATCGTTATGTTACATCACAGACATATGAAGCTGTTCAAGTAAAGCCATTTGCACCACATGTTATTGCGTGGACCGTCAGAAAGGTTTTAATCAGTCTATTGCGATCGGAAATCCCGAGCGGCATGTGCGCAGCTTCGCACCGTGGCAGCAAGCAACAATGGAGATCATGCGTTGCAATCTCTCTTATTATTGCTTGCTCGCGACACGAATATATATTGTTGTTCTTCGCGCATATCCCGTTCATATAATCACACAATCAACGCAACGCCACCGGAGAGGTTGCAATAAGTGGATTCGTAGAACGAAAGAGCAGCAAACGAGATTGCAGTGCTGAGCTTGAGCGATGCCGAAATCTGCAATGCCATCAGCAGCTATAAAAAGCGCAAAGCTTCTGAAAAGAAAAAGCGCAAGGATCTGGCAGTGTTAGCTAAATCGCAGCGACTGAATCGCTTTTCCAGCAAAAACTTTCCAGCAGCAACGTTAAATCAGTGGCGTTTACCAGAGCACCTGAAAATCAAGGTGAAAATCAACAAATTGGCTTGGAAACAACTTTCACGCTTAACCTGGCTGGCCATACTGACATGTTGTTTTCCGGTGTTTTTGTTTGTAATCTCCGGTTTCTGCTTATTGTTCGGGTGTTTTTGTTTCTTGCCGAGTCGCTCTCTAGCCTGTTAAATATTTTTTCTTAGTAAAGATACACTCTAGTATTTATATCATAAATGCTCTTCTCGCAGCTAACTGAACGTGCATTTCAGTAAGCACATACTCGGCTACCGTAAAAAAACAAACGGGTACCTTGCGAATCAGCGAAAACACAACTTTTACAAACCCAGACGTCATGAATTACGTCATAGGGGCCCTCCAGAAAAAATTGCCCCGGCCCCCCCTGCCCTTTAATCTGGCTCTGTGCTCCTAATAGTTACAGTGTGAACTTTCCGCTACTGATTACCAAGTACTGTTCGTTCTCCAGAAATTCTCTTGTAAGGGCCTAAAAAGTTGGAAAATAATCATATTTTTGTTCGTGCTTGTTTATAAAATATTTAAAAAATGGAACTTATACAAGAATTTTTAACAACTTGAAAAAATAATTAGGCTATCCACTTTTAACGATACTGTAAGCTGCGAAAGAGTGCCGGCCCCTGCCTCTTGTACGACCACATTATATACGTATCTCCTGCATGACAAGTGAGCAAGGGTGCTGAATTTTTAAAAGCTGAAACGTCAATGTCTTGTAAACGCCGTTTTTATAAAAAGCTGTCTGTACTAAACTGCCAACAAATGTTTACGCGTGAAGCCATGATTGGTGCGAACTTCGAAACAAATCGCGCTTTGGAGTCGATAGATAAGATGGCGTTTCCCCTGTCCGATGCATTTCTGGCTCTTTTGCGATAGTTCCACGCACAAGTTCATGTTTTGATAACGGAGCCTCTTGTCAAAATTTGCAAAAGCGCATAGTCTGGGCTGACGAGAAAGTGCCATTATACATTTTGTAATACCGTCCATGGGTTCCCGGGACGGCAGAAAGTTCACGTTTATTTAGATCAGGGGTTCCCAACCTTTCTCTGACCATGCACCCCTTCAGCATTTCGAAAGATAAATATGTACCATTTTACAATTTCGACAGATGAACATGTACCCCTAAAATTTCTTATGACAAAATATTTTATCATGACTAACCATAGATATATTTAAAAATAAGAATATGATGGATTTAAAAAATATTATTCACTGACATATGTACAAATTTGTAAATAAACGATATGTAAATATATATTGGTCTTCTATTGCTAACCTTAAATGTACCCCTTCAGATAGGTACATGTACCCCAAGGGCAGTGATGGCGAACCTTTGTGCCCAAATGGCAAGCCTAAACTCACTTATGTATTCCAAAGTGCCCACACGGCATTAACCCGAATGGGCCAACTGAGGTTTTCGGTTAGAAAAATAACGTATGTGTTAACACCTTCTGTCTTAAGAGAAATGCACAATAGCAAAGCTCCAACACTTTCAGTACATAGATATATAATGCTTTCCCACTGCGTTCAATCACTGCAAAAAGTTTCTTGGAATGGTGTTCAATTATCTTTTTTGTTTTTCGCTACGCAAATTTTTTGGTGTTTAAAACTTGAGTCTACAAAAACACATATGTAAATTTTGAAAAATGAAGCACCCAATTTAAAGCCATTCCTATGCAAAAATAGCTAACACTAAAAATAGATATTCCCTGAATCAACAATCTACTGCAGTGATTCTCAAAAATGTGTCCAATCCCGTCTTATAGGCATCTAGGCTCAATGCCATCACCGCATCCTGCGATTCTGCAGGTTAATTACATGCTGGAAAATTGTGCTCACTGTGCACACGTTGGACAGTCGGTAGCAAACTGGAGATCATACGTGTAATCACCACATAAAATTAAAGATAGTTTTGTTTAATCAGCAGATCTATATATTCTTACGTGTCTTCTTCAAGTTCCACTCATCATTAACAAAGAACCCTAATGTTACTATTCTCGCCAATGCTGCTGTTCGTAAACTCCATTTTTGTTTGATTCAGTGGCAGGACCGCAACCAGCTTGGGACACAAAGACGGGCGAAGAGTTTTCCAAGAGGGGCCAAATTTGTTTGAACTATGTCCAATATTTTTAAACTATGTCCAACACATTTTTCCAGGGGGAAGAAAAATTTTGTAGGGGGGACTTCGCCCCCCTAGTTACGGGCCTGTTCAGGGGTCTCCAAACTACAGCCCGCGGTCCAAATCCGGCCTGCGGAGCCATTTCATCCGGCCACAAAGACATTTTGTCAATAAGGAAAAAACAATGTATATTAGAATTGAGTATACGAAAAATTTGTTGATTTGGTAAAATATAACATATTCTGAAACTGTCACATTATGTACGATGCCCAGCCCTCGAACTGCTGTGGCTTATGTGGCCCACTGGCAAAAATGGTTGGAACCCCTGGTTCAATAGGTTACTACCTTGCTTGCCTCTTCCACAGTTTAGCTTGGCTTGATGCAGATAGTAGGCTTTACCATTGAAAATGCTATAAGAATAAAGCGAAACGTTTGATATACTTGCATGCTGGTGTTCTGGCTCTACGTTCGTAGAAGCAAAGAAGGTCCATAATAATCTCGCGTCCAAAATCAAAATAGTGTTGCCAAAAATAGTGTAATAACTAGCGGTAATGTTACCACAGGGGATAATCTCTGAAGTTACATGCTGGATAAATGTTCCTGATTGAGCACTGGGAGATAAACTAGTCCTCCGCGCCTTGGCAGTGTCTTTTCAGGTGGCTGTCCCGACCTTGGGAGCAGCCTGGCCCCGCGTCCCTTTACCTTTCTGGTAACGAACTCTATTCTGGAGCGACGGTGCACGTGCCCACAGAGAGGGCTGTGCGTGCCGCCTCTGGCACGCGTGCCATAGGTTCGCCACCACTGCTCTAGGGGTACATGTACCCCAGGTTGGGAACCCCTGATTTAGATGGTCAACAAAGAGACGCGGAGGTCACCAGGTCAGCTGACCAAGGGTCAAGGAACCATGGGCGTCGGAAGGATTTTTCCGGGGAGGGGGACAAAAGTGGTAAAATTTTTTCCAACTCAAAACTAAAAAAACACCTTTTTTTACCGAAAATTTCAAAATTCAGAGGGGGGCCTTGCCCCTCCCCTTCCGCCGCCCATGCATGGAACCATCGCAACATAGTCAGGAATGTCGAAAAGCTGCGAACGCAGCGCAGAGACCTCCAGATCACATTCAGCAACGCGGATGACGATGAACCTCTGATGTTTCATTATATTTTCATGCCATAAAAATGCACAGTGCAAAAAAGCAGATACGTAAACTTCAAACACAACAGATCAGTGGGATGCATGAGGGCCGGGCACACCAACAACAGTCGGCAGACCGCCGTGCGAGCAACGGCGCACTCAGCTGTTCAATATGCGGAAAAAGTATTCGACTTCCAGCACTCCATCTTCGGGCAGGTCGGTGCAGTGGACGGCGTTTTGTATCTTGTTCTTTCCGAACATCGCCCTCAGCGTTTTTGGTCGGAGGTGGCGGGCAATTTCCTGGGCGAGAAAAACGGTCGCATAAAAATAGGACGACGCAGTGAGACTCTCTGTTCAAATTGATCAGTTATTTTGTCGTTGTGTTCTCATTTATTCTAATATTAACTGACAATTGGTTTCTTTATTACGCAGTGGCTTTTTGTATTGTTTCTGCTCATTGGCTGGACCATATGAAACTGTAAATAAATAAACCAATTAGCAAGGTCAAATTGGACACCGAGTATAAAAATGTCCCGTCGAAACTGCTTTAAAAACTCTTTCTTATTCTCACGTGCATAAATGGAAGCCTTATCAAGCGTTTTTCTATTTTTTTCCAACAGCACAAAAAAATTACAGATATTGAACAGTTACTTGCACACGAGCGATTTGAAAAAGATAAGATTGCCGATCGTCGCACCTTGCCGATAAATCCAAACACTTAGATGTAAATTCAAATACGTCATGCAAACAGATATCGTTAACGTAGAGAAGTTCACCAAAACCTATGATCGGTTGGTCTTGTTCACGATTTTCACAACGGTTGAATTTACCGGGTCGGCCGGGCCGCACAGCTCGCGAAAGCGCGCCGGCGTGTCTGCGTCTTTCCCGGTTATTTCCAAGGCCAGCGAGGAGCCAGTGGAGAGCTCGTTGACCATGCTCTGGTACTCGGCAACGACGCCCTTGTAGACTTCGTAAAACTCTTCGGCGTTGGCTTTTTCAATGTTTTGCTGGAAAGGTGAGAAAGTGCTGGCGATTAAAACACAACCCCAGGCGCGCACCCAGCGGTGTGGGGCAACCAGGGGTGTGGGGCAACCAGGGGTGTGGGGCAACCAGGGGCGTTTTTTGAGTTGTCTTTTTTGTGTGGGGCAACCAGGGGCGTTTTTTGAGTTGTCTCAAAACCTTTTTGAGTTGTCAGGTAGCAATCATTTTGCCACCTCCTCCGAAAATATCAGCTGACTGCGCCCCTGAATACAACCGCTTAGGAGCGCGAACTGTACAAGTTACGGAATTCCCTCACATGCAACACACGGCGTTAACTGATCGGATACATAGTTTGGAACTGCTTTTTTCGCTGAAGCATTTCGGTCATTTGTCTCACAGTTTTATTAAAACTTTCCGTAACAGTATTCAGTGGTCTATAATTCCAGACAATCTGACCGAACTGACTTAATTTTTTTTTTTATCATTTCAAAATCATTCCGGTCTGTGATCGAAAAATTTCCAGGTTTGTAAAAGTACACACAAGCCTGTTTGAACACAGCTGCAAATTTTACCAAATGCAAGTCGGTGATGGAGAAGCCCGCTTCCTGAATGACAGACAAAATATCACCGACAAGTCCGGACTTGACGGCGTGTGGCTTTATCACGCAACAAGTGCAATTTTCGAACTTGGCGGTGTTCGTCAGCTCGCACTTCTGTTTCGCAGGGAAAAAGAACTCCAGCTCCTGCAGAAACATGCTTTCTGTTAAGAAAATCAAAATATTCCGGAAATGGTTGTTTTTGCAAATGCGCCCCCCCCCCGCAATAATGTAGCCACCTGTTTGTGCTTGTTCCCGAAGGACCTCACATGCGCAATACAGTTCAGTTTCGTTATTTATAACGAGTTCCCGAGCACGAGGCTGGACAGGTACCGTTTTCATGTCTTCGGCATAACCAGACCGGGAATCGAACCCGGCCTTCTAGCTTTGGTGGCGCATGCTCAGCCAACTGTACCACTTACCCGGTCCGATACAATACATCACATTGATATTGACATCAAACTGCTCAGCACTGCAAGACTGTGATTTTACCAAGATAAATCGTTCACGCAAATGTTTGTTTTTTGTTTGCGGGTCATTGAAAGTAAAAGAATTACAGTTCTTCAACAGTAAAACGGTGCTGTGGAGTTATTTGTTCGCTGTACTGTTAATAAATTGCTGTTGCTCACGCTTCGTACACACAATGTTATTTCGAATGGCGACTGCATGACAACAGTGCAGAGTGGTAAGTTCGTCCGCTTCGGTGCTAGTAGGTCGAGAGTTCAACTCTCGCCCCGGTCTTACCAAGACCTTGTAAATTGGTACTGTAGCCTACTTACCAGGCGCACGGTGTGCAGAAAAGCTGCAGGGAACACACCCAGAACTCAAAAACAAACCGAGTTAAATGAAACCAGACATTGTACAAAACTCAGTCGTGGCGCTACAAGACAAATGCAGTTATAAAGCGCCATCAACAAAACAACATATAATAAAACAGTTTTTTTAAGGAAAATGTTAGGTACCCGGTATGGACCTGTAGAGGCCCGATTTCTCTGATTCTAGGGACCCGATGATAATTTTCTGTCATTCTAGGGACCCGATTTTCAATTCTAAGGACCCGAATCGGGTGCTTAAAAACTCCGAATAAAATAACAGTGTAGAAACAACAAAGTGACTCGCCCTGGCAGCAGCTTCGGTACTGTCCGATCCGTGTGCTGCGTTCTTCGTCTGATCTGTGCCGTAAATAGCGCGGACGCTTTTCGGGGCCTGCGACCTCGCTTCTTCCGAGTTAGTTGGCCCGAGCATCTCCCTCCAGCGCCTGATGACGTCACTGCCCATGATCTCCATAGCAACGACGGGACCGCTCGTCATGAAGTCCAACAGGTTACTGCACAATACGAACAACTGAGTTGAGTTGGCGGTGTTGGGTTTTGAAATCAAAACTTTTCGCATCACGGATCTCACTTGAAAAAAATTTTAGACTGATGTTCGGAATAGAATTGCGCCGCGTCTTTTCGCGTCAGCTGGACCATTTTTGCTTTGCGCACTTGTATGTCGTTCTCCTCCAAGCAGTTGAAAATTGGTCCGATCTTGGCGACCGCGTCTGGCTTCACGATTGCCAGCGTTCTGCCAAAAGATGTAGTCATTTAAAAAAATTCTAATCGAGGTCGTCCGAGCGACTAGTAACAACAAGCGTGTCGTACTTCTCTTTTTTGCTTCCCAGCTTGCTTTCAGAAAATTTGTCACCGAAGTCCACGAGAGTTAATTGTCTTGAGAAGATGGCAATCTGACTTCCAATGTACAGGTCTTTCAAACCAATTGATTCAAATTTTGTTCGACTTAAAAACTTTCGTCGGTTTTTGATGTCAAACTATATGGAAAGATAAAAACTTCAAAGTTTCAAACACTATATCTTTGACTTTAATATTTGACGATTTGTGTTTTGTCAGAGAAAACGTGTCAGATAAAAAAGCACAGCAATTGTTGATATTTTTTAGTCGTACTCTTGTGAATAAACAAGGGCAACACATTATATTTTGCAAGATTGCAAATGTTAAAACATTGCGAATTTTGCTTTGTCCAAAACATATCCAAAAAAAGTTTAAAAGTGCGAACATGGAGGAATCATTTTTACACCAAACAATTCATTCAACAAACGAGCTGCTTTTCAACTCCATAGATTGCAGAAAAGCAGAACATAAACTATGAAAACGTGATGTTTGTCCCCATAGGTCTTAAGTGGTTGCTTCTTAACCAGGAATGTAGTGCTAACAGAAAAGGTGTGGAATGCACCCAAAAAACTAGCCTTTTTAAAACAGCTTCAAACTCATTTTAAAGCAAAGCATGAAAAAGGTACGGGAATGGTGTGCCCCTGCGTTCCTGCCCCTCTACACTCCTGTTCTAAACCAGAGATAAATTTCCAATCCATTGTTAAGCTATATTAAATGTCAGTAATATCAACTCACTTGAACGGAGGTAAGCACTAGCATTCATCACAACAGATTTATCTTGAAAATTTTGCTAGAGCAGTGGTTCCCAAACTTGTTTGAACTGTTACGCAAATCAAGGTAGCTAGTATGTCTTAATACCCTCAATATTTCAAAGTGATCACCCATAATACAGAACAACATTATGGTTTTGGTTTCGTGTTACCCCTCGATTAATCAGATATTACCCCTGGGGGTAATTTACCCCACTTTGGGAACCACTGCGCTAGTGGTACATGTAGGTTACATTTTGTTGAGCATGTGAAATGTGACAAACCTCTGTAAACGTCTTTCTACATATTTCAACCAATAAGTTGACGATTTAAATTTATTAGATGAATAGCAAGCTCTCAATTAGGTTTAAAATGACTGTAAATACTGCAAAAATGCAATTTCATAAATATGCACAAATATTTGTAACACAAGTTTGAATTTATAGTGCAAAATGTCATCATGATGATTTTATAACACAATGGACAGACTGAAGTGTCTTTCAAACAAGGCAAATTCTAAAAAGTCCAGGTAAGACACTGAGCAAAAATCTACAAGTCTCAAGTGTCTTTTGAAGATGGAATTGGGCTTTTCCCAGCGACCCACAGGTCACATTTGGACCATGTAAACATTTAATGTGTCTGTGTCTGAATTTTCACTACTCAAAATTTGTTGGATATGCACATTGAAAATGACTTTTCACTTGTTTGTGTTTTAAGATAAAATTTTGAGTTTTTTGTGGCCCACCCATGATATCCCACTATTTATGCAGCCCGTGATGGTAAATAGGTCCCCACCACGCTTTAAAACATTATTCCAGGACTGATACATGAACAAAAGTCTAACATTTTGCACTAGCAAACCTTTCAACATTACATAATCAGTAACCAGTTGTTGCAGCACTTAATTTCACAAAAAATGCTTGTAAAAGTATTTCAAGCTGGACACAAAGAAATCTTAACTTGCATCTAAAGGTTAGAATCACGTCAATATGTCAGTCAACTTAAAAGTAAATCTTCATCAGGAAAGGAGTAAAAGTTCATTGAAACGCATCATTGCATATGTATGTACACAAATCAAAAGTACTAAAGCATTACTTACCATTTCAATACTGTTATCTTTTGGATAAAATAGAAACTGGTATCTCCTGATCAAAGCAGCTTGTGGATCATACCATTCAGCAACAAAAGAATATCTTTCATCTTGAGCAGTCTAGACAATGTATATTCTCATATTTTGATTAATGAAATAGAGATATTATGCAGTATTACATCAATTAAATCAAAAGGTGAAAACACTAGTAAACTGTAGCTGGTGCAACATGACCTAAACTACAATAAAAATTTATGAAACTGTCGAGGGGTGCCTCATGAGACAACCTGTTTAACAGTTTTTTTTGGTGTCCCAGCACCCTAACTTTAATTTGATTGAAACTGTTTGATGTTTGTGGCAATAAACTCAAATCAACTCAATGTATGACTTTGTTTGTTTCTACAAAAGCAGACGTTTGATCTGAATGAGCAATTTCTATTAAACACAACCACACACATGTTAATATTTTATCTCATTGTGTTTGTTTCTTTATGACCATTTACAAGCATTTGTTCATATAACACCTTAAATTTCTAAAATAACTCAAATTTTTAGGCATCACCCTCTCTTCAGCTTAATTTTGAGAATGTCCAGGTTTGGTGCTTTCTTCTGTTTCAGAAAAATTTTTAGTTTATGCCAGCAATTTTCAACTGGCTTTAAACCGTCCCTGTTCCCAGGTCACTCAAGCACCTTCATCTGCCATTGATGAAGGTCATTTTTTACATTTTTAAGGCAGCATTGTCCTGCATAAAGGTTTCACAGCTATGAATGTAAAACAAGTTGGGAATATGCTCTTCTGATATATAAGTTATGTAGATGTGGCTGTTCATTTTTTGTTTTTAGGCTGGAAGTCCTACCCACTTCACCAGAAGAAGCTTCCCACACTATGCCTGAATCTGGGCATTGAACAGTTGGAACTATGTACCTGAGGTCAAATCAATACAATGACGAGAACCAAACATTGGTGTAACTCATTTCAAGTAAAATTACTTTATCAGAAAACATAACTTTCTACCACTGTGTTTAGATGTGCAATGAACATGTTGATCAGAAAGTCAATGATGTTGCTTCTTTATGTGCTGAGGTAAGATTAACTTGTCAGCAGCTTTGTGACTAGGCAAAGCAAAATAATTATGTAGACAGTACTGCACTATTGGACTGAGACATTTTGAAGCAAGTCTACATGTAGATTTTTCAAATCTAGTGCTATTAACTAACGTTTCTTGTGCATCTCTTTCCTCATTAAGGTGTTTGTAGGATCTGATGTGTTTCTCCTTACACCTCTAAACATATGCAATAGAAGTGTATTGCTTGGTAGCCCTTAGGCTGAAGCCAAACACTTTACAATGGTCAATTGTGTGCTACTGCTACATGCTAACCGATTTCATTTATATGAACCTTTTCTTGCCTCCATACAAGAATATAAGCTTTCTGGTTACTAGTGTAGTTTCTAGGCATACCATCATAATAACTTTGCTGATGCTCTCTCTTAAACTATCTGTTTTTAACACTGAAACCCCTCCAATTTCAAGATTTTACAGTGTAACAATATCAATTTAACATCGGTGCATTCACAATGACCCTGTGTTGAATATTTATTGTAGATCACAGTAGTGGCATACAGTATTTACCTAAATATCATTTAATGCTTTCACATACTGCAAAGTGCAAAATATTGATGCTAGGCCCTAAGTCATTTTCTCAACAGCTGTACTACCAAAGGTAGTGTGGCTTATCACAAAAAGTTACTCTGCTTAATAATGTTACAATTGACTTGAATCAAACAAAATTCAAAAATACAACTTCTATGAAACCTATTAATAATACTAAGGTTTTCAACTGGATCTTTTTTTTATGTGTGAATTGAGTTGACAAATAAGTTGCTTTTATTTTTTTTATAAACAACAAATAAGTTGCTTTTATTTTTCAGTGGTTCATCATAAACCACATTCAAATTCGTATTTAGAATTAATTTTTTAAAGGAAATCTTCAGTCTATTATTGTACATAAAACTCATCAACATGAAACTAGTCAAACAAAAAATATCGTGCTATTTGCAAAACAAGCAGTAATAAAAATTACTCCAAAGTTTTTGTCTGGCAACATACCGATGGCTCTATGTATTGATCAGAATATCCTGGAAACTGCAAACAATAAATGTATAATTTTAAGTTTAGCAGATATGTGAGATAGAAATATTATGTAACATTTTAAGCAAAATTTTTCAATTGACATTGTGTGCACACTTGTAAGCATTTATTACTGGTATTAAAAAGTTAAATAAATTATGCTAACTCTCAAACTTTGCTACAACTGCATCCATAACTACTTCCACAAGTTTTTAAGGACACCAACATGCTGCGGTCATTGTCAACAAACTATCTTGTGACGCAACAAATTCAAGCACAAGTACTGAAGTAAGCATTGATATGCTACAACATTTTGAAGGTACAACTAACAGTTTGCTGCTCCATAGCAAGTGACTGTTAGCAACACTCACCATGCTTATCCACTAAAATCTTCTCTGACACAATAAGATGCAAAATGCTCATGTGCTGCTGCTTTTAATTCCTGTTGAAGTGCTATCCAAACAATTCTTTAAATTAATAAACTAAATACACTATGTGTTCTACACAACCCAACAACAAAAATCCGTAGAAAAATGTTGCTGATAAGTTTTCAATTAAATGAACTGCTAGAAGAAAAACAGCAATGATAAGAATATCTTTATCATTTGTCATCACCTCACATCAACTGTTCACTGGACTTATTTGATGTAATACCAGCATGTGCATTTTCAATAAGAAGTTGTCTAATGTTTTCAGTTCACCCCAAAATAAGTGAGAAATGTACAGCACAATATTTTTGTAAAATACTTCTGTACATTTTTCATTAGGATTGTGAAACTTTTGGAAAGCATACGCAGTGTTTTTCATGTACTGTATTAAAAAACAAAAACCAGTTTTCCAACAGTAATGAATCTATAAGCACTGCTGTTCAGATGAAATATGCAATGTACTGTTGTTTTCATACATTGCTACAACCTACATTTCTGCATAACTAGGCTAAGTTTCTGTGTAAGTTTAAAATGGGTGTCTTTATACAGATACCTGCAAGCAAATCCAGCTCAACTTTTGACTAGTCTTAACAGATTGAGCTTGCTTATCTGCAAAATGTTAAGGAAAAATATCAACTTATTTAAGGAAAATCGGCTAAACAGCAACTCTTCAGTTATGTAGCACATAGTCAGTTTTAAATTGTATAAGATCAACTCACAAAATACACACACTGGTGGTCACAATTGTCCAGAATATAACTGAAGAACAATGTTACCCATTAAACATGCAGCAACATTTTCTATTGCATCAGTATTCCTGTCATGAATTTTACATATCTAGTATATAAATCTACAACTTCTGTGGTAAACATTTATCAGGGCTAAGTGGTTTTAAGCAGATGCAGGCTTTAATGTATAGTGTTACCTTGATTGTCAGCCTCACACCATTGTGAATCTATGTTGCATTCAAATCGGTTAACTGCTTGTTTCTTTATACTGTTTTGTATAGGGGTTTCTATTCCAGATAATGGTGTGAATTCAATATTAACATTATTCTCACTTGCTGATTTTATACTTTAAGCTTTGCAGAAGAAATATGGATAGCTTAAGGTATAAAAACAATTTTGTCTAATGAAGTGGCTCATCATTATAAATGAAAAAGATCAGCACAATGGCTCTTTGTAAAAAATAAGAGTAATAATAAAGAATGTTTGCATAATCAATGCTCCTTTTCTTGAAGGATCATGGGCACAATTAGGTGGGGGATGCATCTCCCCACATTTTTAGACAGTGGGAATATAATATGCCATGTCCTCCTATATTTTTCTTTTTACGTTTCATAACGTATTGGTTTCACACCAAGCTTTCCCCCTTACATTTTACAACAAAATTGCACTTATGTGAAGGATAGTATGTACATCAAAACAAATTTATATATATTAATAATAAATACATATTTGACATCATTTTAAAAAAGTTTTTTAACACATATTTTTATTTTTAAGAGTTGTTTTGTGTAGAAACTACCAAATATTATTGGAAATGCTAAGTTTAGATGTCATATTTTTGCATACTTTATATATTATGTAATCAACCAACATCAGAAAGTTTAAACAGTTTTTCAGGCTTTTCAGTACATATCTAATAAAATCTACATACTAAAAATTTGTATTTGCTAAGTGATTTTTCTATTTCAAAGACCATATATTTTGTTCAATCAGTGGATAATAAAGTAAAGGTAGTGTCTATTTTACCGCCAAGATGCTGGCGGCAACAGATCGGCTGGAGCTATTGTGCTGCCAGTCGAACATTCAGTCTCGTAGCATGACGCAATATAAAGAAAAGGGTCACTTTGTCAGGAACACGCTGTCCTGCTCGTGGTGTAGTGGTCAGGTGTTATGGCTACTATGCCAAGGGTTGGCGGTTCGACTCTCGCCTTGCAAACTTTCATTTTTTTTCTTTGCTTTTTTCCAAGCTCTGCTTTAAGTGTTACCTTTAGGGGTTAGTGTTGTTAGATTAGGATTAGAATTAGGGCTACGTTAGCGTTAGCTTAGTGTTAGGTTAGGGTTAGCGTTAGCTTAGCATTAGGTTAGCTTTGCATTAGGGATAGGTTAACTTAGCATTAGGTTAGGGATAGGTTAGGCTTAGGTTAGGATTAGGGTTAGCTTAGGGCTACGGTTAGGTTTAAGGTTAGGGTTTGGTTGTAGGTTTATATTTTAGTTATATTTACTTCCTTTATACCAAGCCTTTTGCTGCTGTCATCTTGGCAGCAAAATAGACACTGCCTAAAGTAAATCACTAAATGTGAGATAATGCCTATATAATATAAAGGTAAAATGTGTCATAGTCACTGTATATAGCAAGTTAATGGTAAAAACATGCTACTTAATTGCAACTAAATTGCAAGGTTGTTCCAACATGACATGAAAACAGGCTGCTTTTGGCCAACAGTTAAGTTTATTCTAATGAACAAGATAAATATACTTGGTTATTAGCAGATTTCGACCTATAGGCTAAGAGATATATCTCACTTGTATTTTTGGTTAATGTAAACATTTGCTAATGCATCTAGACCCTTATATTTTTGATTTTATTAAAAAATCACGGAATAATTGAGTTTTCTGATCAATTTCAAACAAACTATTCTCACATCGTTCACTGCTTCATATTTTCATGATATTGAACCAAGTCAAAATCTCATAGACTTTTGCTGAGAATAACAATATATGAGTTTTCAGTGAAGCATTCCATGAGTTTTCAGTGAAGAATTTTTGATAGCTTTTAAAAAAATGATAAAAGTATTGTGTATATTAACAAAAACACATTTTGTTTCATAAAAGTCTTTGCTTCTCACATAAAAAAATTCGGATTCATTTACTTTAACAACTCAAACCCCCAAGTTTTACTGGAAACGTTGCAGGATTGACCTAGGCAGCTAATCAATGCTTTGCAGTAGTTGGTTAATTAGATCCTAGTGCTCACTTCAATCAAACACCCCAGTAAAAAACAATTGGTTCATAGTCATTGTTCAACGTACAACTCACCTTTTTAATGGGAACAACTGACAACATTACCCCGTTGCGAGATGGTTTATACATGAACCTACACAAATAGGGAAATATCCTGTTGTTAAATAAGTAGGTGGTACTGCTCCTGCCTTTTGAATTCCGTCCATGGAGCACAACTGTCGCTCGGCCAAAAGCTAACAGGGCAGAAAATGGTTCTTTCTTCATTTTCATGTTCTTTCAAAATTCTGAAATCCCGCCCTAAAATTTTATCTGTTCAAAAAGAATGTTTTGGCTCAAGGATGTGAATTTCAAACTCACAACAGAAGGTCAACTGAAGCTCATGTTATTCTGAACTACCACTCCGTTCCGGATGACTGAGCCGTTGCTATAGAATCAACAGTAAAACAGCAGAGGTGCCGGAGTCAGATTTTCAGACTCCGAGTCCGTTCCTGTTCCAAATTTTTTAATCCAGGCCCAATTCTTTTTCAAATTTGAAAATTCAACTCTTGTTCAAACTCCGTCAACAATCGATGCAACCGAAATTAGCAATGTTTTTACTTAAACAATGACATTTATAAAGATCACGCAGACTCCTACTGCCGAAAATAAAAAGTGAGTCGGGTCTGGGTTCGTTTTTTTACACATTTTTAACTCCGGTTCCCAATCCTGGTCCGAAAAAACACGCAGAATCCTGCTGGAGTCAACTCCGAAACTCCGGATCCGCGGCCGCCTCTGAAAAACAGCAAGCAACTACCCAAATGTTCATTTGCAGCTGCATCGGACCAACGTGGAACCGTACAGTGAGTACCTCTGTTTCTTCAGAGACTATAAAAACCTTTGCTTTTATAAGGGTGGGCAGACTTTTGACAACACAAATCAATAATTCCATTTCAAATCGGATTCACTCTTTTTTACTACTCAAAATGAGTTAACTTTTTTTCTTTGAAATAGCTTCACTCGATGTATAAATTTTTCAAATAACTTTATTTCACCAAAATTATTATGATTGAAGGCTTATCGCTGATTTGTGAGTATATCCAGAAAACAACAATTTTTTTGTCAAAAAAACATGTCGTACGAAACTTTCAAATGGCTAAGAAATAAATTACTCGATCTGACTCAGCACAGATGAAAACTCGATTCGAACTAGATCTACCCTGTCCGTATTTACAGTCTACACTCCATTTCACTCGTGGTCTCGTCGTCAAACGACAGTGGCGTTCATGCAGTTCGGCATCAGAAGTATACAATCTTGAAGTAAATTTGAAATTAGCATCCAAGTCTTTTGTTCATTGCTCAAGTTGGTAAATGTTTGCTTGCAGGTTATTCAGCTGATGGAGCTCCTCCAGGAGTATTTTTGAAAGCTGGCGGTTGCCGGCATTCCTGGCGCGAGACGCAGTATCTTGCTGATTTATTCTAGGAAAGGTGGCTCAAAGAATATTTGCACCTGTTGCAGCCACGAAGTAAGTGGCATTGTTCATCGCAAATGCCTGAATCCAGGTGAGGACGTGCTCATCAAGGATGAGACCTCGAAACGCAGCTGCTGACCGAAGGGAGTTGTAGCGTCTGTGGTGCCTGGCCCTGCCGCCTTAATGCGTCCAGTCCGGATAATACCGGCGTGCGGCTTTCTGCATCGCAATATCAGGAAATTGTGCCTGTTGTAAGGAGTTGGAGATGAGGACAATAAGAACTAGTGCTTTGCTGTAGTCTTGTGCTGCGGATTTCTTTCTTGCCGACTTGCAACAATTCTTGCTAAATGCAGACGGTACAGTAGAGATGAACGGATGAAATGTTTTCAAATCCAAGTACAATCCAAGACTTTCATTTCAAAATGCAATCCAAATCAGACAAACTGACAGTTTCAAAATCCAAATCCTGTTTGAATCCAAAATTCTATCAATTGTGTTTTGCTAAACGCAAAATAGCCCCAGCACAGTGTTTGCGCCATGAGGCAAAATAGACACTTGTGGCGGCCTGGAGACGGTGTCACATATAAAATAAATGGCCACCGGTAGATGGCGCCCATAAATAGTCACTGTGACAGTCATCACAAGCGAATGATCGAAATTCACTTATCCCTAGGCTATATCCAGGGCTATCATACCGTCCTTATTTCTAAGATTTATCATTATTTTGCAGTACTACGTCTTAGAAAATATTGATGTCCTTATTTCTAAGAAATGTCCTTATTTGGGACTTGCGTCGTTATGTTTTCCTATTTTCAGTAGCTTAACAATTCTAAATAAGCAATATCAGATAGACATACATACCATTTCTATCTCATCGAAAACATTTTGTAATCAAAGTTTTTGATATCATGAAAGTAATATAATCTTGCAGCACAGAGACGTAATGCACTATCAAGGTAATGTTAGCACTGTAAGCTGTCTACTGTGGTTGGGATTCTTAGGAAAGCTGGTTGTGTAGCGAAGGTTTAGCATTTAATTGATTCAAGAAACAAGCAAGCGAAAAAAGCGTTTTCCGTGGCGATTCCAAGAAGGAAGTCGAAAATAAAACATTGCTGAAGCAAATGGTTCCCGGAGATATATAGGTAAACATGATCTAACATTAGTCATGCAAAGAGAAACAAATAATTTTCCTCAGCCGTCCTTATTTTTGGTTCTAGATCGATGGTAGCGCTGGCTATATCCCAAGATGCAACCTAGTATCAGTAGAGTGAACGCAGTGAGGGGTTTCTCTTGTTGCTGGTTGCTTTCCTGTTAGTTTAATGCCCCAAATTACCATCTTTCGCTTGTGCTTCCCTCAGTAGGTCAAGGCGATGCAGATGCCTGTCACACACTAGCAAAAATACTTTGGAAACAAACTCAAGTTAACTGGTGCTCTGTCTTTGGCTCAGAATAGCCTATTATGATAGTGGACACATCGAATACTTCAAGGTAAGCACAATCAGCATCAAATGCAATAAGAAGCTCTTAAAGCGTAAGTTGACAAATTGCCACCAGACAAACAAATTATCATGTACAGTATACAGCACAAGCTAATCATTAGCACTAGGCTACACATATATAAAACACTGTAGGCCTACTATAACGATTATGGGTCAAGAAAAGGGACAGAATCAATGAAACTCACACGAATTCCTTAACTTTGACGACACGATACATACGAGAGCAGGCTTGTACCTCACATCAGGCCCGTAACCAGGGGGGCGAAGCTGCCCTTGAAAATTTTTCGCCCCCCTGGAAAAATGTGTTGGATATAGTTTGAAACTATTGAACATTGTTCAAAAAATTTGGGCCCCTCTCAGAAAACTCTACGCCCCTCCTGGTCTCCCAAGCTGGTTGCGGGCCTGCCTCACATCACTGGATAATATGTCAATGCTCCAAATACAATACGGTGTACAATTTAGACGGATGTGAGAAACTCCAATGAAGCAAACTTAAAGATTAAATGCAGTAGCCTAATCTGCAGTTCAGAAACAGAACTGAAAGTTGTGAAGAAGTTTAACAAGATTATCAAATCCAAATCCAATCAAAATCCGGATAAGCAAAATTTATAAAATCCAAATCCATTGCAAAGATGAAAATCTGCCAGTCCGAATCCATGTTCATCTCTGGGATACATTTCAGTCTGAGCGGACTGTGAAATTTTTCAGTCCAAGTCCAGTCCTGATCTGCAAATTTTTTAAAAATCATTAGTCCGATCCAGTCCTGTTGCGTCCATGGAAAAAGAGCTTTTTTATTTTCCCTCATGAGGCAAAAGCACTACTGGAGCTATTTTGCCTTTAGCCAAATACCATTGGTTGAAGGCAAAATAGTTCCAGTAGTGCGTTTGCCTCACGAGGTAAAATAGACACATCTTTTAGGCATTTCCAAATTCAACAAGGGACTGTCAACTTTGCTATCAGAGACAAAAGCACTGCTGAAGTTATTTTGCCATTTGAAGAATCCAATTGGTTGGATTGGTCATGTGACAAGGACGATGCACATGGATTAACGTAAGGTCCACGTAACATGATCTAAAACCCTAAACTTAAACCCAAACTCAAAACCTAAACCCAAACTTAGACCAATGACTTAAACCTAAACCCAAAACCTAAAAGCTGAACCTGAAACCTAAACTCGAAACCTAATCCGTAAATCTAAACCCTGGTTTTCAACCTTTTTCAAGCAGCGACCCATTTTGCAATAATTTAACCTATCGACCTCCTTCCAATATTTTCCAGTCAGAAATATGAAATGCAGTTGTGTTTGCACAATAGAAAATCAAAATGATTAAGAAATAACTTACGATATCACTCTGCTTAACAAAAACTCATTTATTAAATCCTTGCACATGTTAGCAGCAGTGAGGGAGACCCGTGACGTATACAATTAACACCAGAGCACGACTCATTGTAAAGAAGAATAACTCCCAAGTAAGCTACTGCAATCAAAAGTCTGATTTACAAACACAGCACATTCTTACGTCACAAAGTTATTCGTGCATTGCCGAACGCAACAGTACTGTTATGGTCATGATCCCATTTAAAACAATTTTGAATGAAAAAGTAGGCTATCAATTTGACAAGTAACAGTGGCGCTGCCAGAATGACACCGAAGAGGCCATGGCCTCCCCGAAACAAACTTACTCAGATTTTTGCTGGTGCTTTGCATCAATTTTCAGCTGTTAGAAAATAAACGGAAGTAACAGTCGGACTCAAGACGACGTCATTGACTGACTACGTCGCTGATGGTCCCTTCCCAAACAAAGTTATTGGCTATGCTACTGCTAGGTTATCCTATTATACACTCGCACAGCAGGCATAGACACTAACCAATCAACCATGTTCACGTTCTGCAAGAACTCAGCGTTATATGTGGATACAGTTCAAATTGCATAGTGTCAGCAGAGCTATTGCCAGTGATGGCAAAATATACACTATCATTTAGCAAATCTGTAAAATCTAATGACAACTGAAATTTTTGGTATGTTCAAAATAATCACATTATAACAACAACAATTTTCTCAGTCCGATCCAGTCCTGATCTGGTCAAAATTGGCTTCAGTCCTGATTAGGGTTGCCAGATGCGTTTTGTAAAAATACCGGCTATTTTCATTTGTCAACAATGCCAGATCTAAGCTGTGTCGTATTTCGTAAGAGGCGCAGAAAACAGAGAGGCAGTCAGTATTGTTAATCCACAATTAATATTTTGCCCGTATTTTGGCTGATTCGTTACATTTCAGTGTGTGTGTGTGACATAACAACCGCACCAAGGATTGCGTCAACAGCAGCAAATAACTTCGCTGAAAGAACTGTCCTGACAAGATTCACTACTAGAGTCAATATAATTTGAGAAATTCTGCGTCAGTTCTTTTTGAAATTACGGCAAATAATTTATTTTCAAAATACCGGCTTCAGGCACTGATTTTCAAAATACCGGCCTTTCACCGGCCTCTACTAACTAACAGTAAAATACCGGCCAGGCCGGTGAAATACCGGCCATCGGGCAACCCTAGTCCTGTCCAGTCCTGATCCGTGCTCATCTCTGATTACAGTGCATGGTATAGTGCGCTCGTGTATCTTTTATTTGTGTTGTGTTTCCTCGTTATAGTTCTGGTCATTAGTGTGTTTTTCTTGCCTGTCCGGCGCAATTTGTGAACGTAATAGTGTTTTTTGTGGTCATGTAAAATTAGTGCGCGTATTAGTTTGCGTAGCAACAGCCACCAAACTTCACCACTACTCGACCCCCCGCATAATTGTTTTTTTCTCAATGCCTGTTTTGTGTCCGCGTTGATGGTTTGCGTTTCTAATCAGCTGTATGAAACGTTTGCTGTTGCCGCTCGTAATTTTTTTCGGCATAAACCAATTTGGAAAATTCCTAAGTGGTTAAAACCACTAGGAGCAAAAATAGTATGAGAGAAGTGCTGATAACAACGAACTTTTCATGCCTATCTCTAAATCACTCAAAAACTTTTTGTTGTGGTTTGGCGTAGTCGATGTTGTAATTAGCCAAGAGACATTCAGACTGATACAATGCATTTGGTATGACTAGGGGCATACCAAGGTTAGATGTCGCCGGGTGTCAAACGAAATTTCTGACCTATTATCTTACGTCAGGTGTTTTTCTTCTCAGAGTAAAGGTAAACTTTGGCGATAACTTTTTTGATGTATGTTGCGTAAATAAAAGCTTTTGGTTAGACGTCAGACAGTCCACAACATGAGATAGTTTGGGAATAACCAAGCATTGAAAAGAATTCGACTTAGCCTTAGACCTCGATTATTCTTATATTTGTAAACATAAACCTAAACCCTAACCTAAACACTACAGTAAACCCAAATTATCAGTTCTCAGCATATTTGATATCTCAGTGAACAGACATCGCTTGTGAAATGCCAAAGATGATAAGATAGTGTTTTTTGCTATCTAATCCTATCCTGTTTTTGAAAAGCGATATCCGTATCCGATCCGAATTTTGTTTTTGTTGAAATCATACTATCCGTATCCGAAAAATATCCAAAAGTGTATTATGATGCACAACATACATTTTTGTGTTGTGTCCATTTTGCCTTATGAGAACTGCTGGAATTATTTTGCCTTTAACTGAGGATGGTTGATTGAAGTAGTCACATGACAAGTTTGAAACACATGTCCTGCTTAGTTGACCATGACATCTATAACAGCCCAGTCCCACCTGTATGGACAAGTGTTGTCATGGTTTCAGGACAGGCAAGCCGTTAGTGGCTTCTTGTTTGCATTACGTGAACTGTAAGCTAAATCATAACTCTAAATGCTGAACCCCTAAACCTAAAACCTGAGCCTGGACCTTTGCCATCAGCCCTGACATTAGACCCTAACCATAAATTTTTAAACGCCAAGCAACTGTCTCTTTGCATCAGAGATGATCGGATAATGGATTTTTGCTATCCGATCCTATCCTGTTTGGAAAAATGATATCCGTATCCGATCCGAATCCTGTTTTAGTTGAAACCATACTATCCGTATCCGAAAACTATCCGAAAGTGTATTGTGATGCACAACATACATTTTTCTGCTGTGTCAATTTTGCCTCATGAGGCAAAACAGCCTTATGAGGCAAAATAACTGTTAGAGTTATTTTGCCTTCAGCTGAACATGATTGGTTGAAGTAGTCAACTGATGAGTTTGGAACGCATGTCCTGCTTAGCTGATCATGACACCTGTAACAGCTCAGTCCCATGCATGGATGATGGTTGTCATGGTTTCAGGGCTGGCAAGCAGCTTCTTATTCGCATTAAGTCAGTGGTTTTAAAAATTATAGCTGTGGATATAATTTTAGTCTAGAAAAAGTAGGCCTATTCGTCCACTATGTTGAAAGCCTTCACGTAGGCCTGCTACTAGTGGTACGCGTACCACAGTTTGGGAACCACTGCATTAAGTGAACTGCCAACTAAACCCTATCGCTAAACACTGAATCACTAAACCTTGACTATAAGCCCTGATCCTAAACCCTAACCTTAAACTCTTAACCCTCTAACGACCAAGTTTTTTTTTTAAGTTAAAAAAAATCCCTGAGTGGATTTTTGTACCCATTTTGATACTAGTATTGAAATTTGAAAAAAATTTTTTTTTTAATTTTGTCTTTACCCCCATTTTTGAAACGTTCCATATTTGGAACATTGGTCCAT
>Ga0210059_1004682_pt1 | contig 22106 bp, 21 predicted proteins | sample Ectturendosymbi2_FD_188042 | JGI IMG/M metagenome (GOLD analysis project Ga0210059, IMG submission 188042) | Ecteinascidia turbinata endosymbiont from Florida, USA - Sample 2 (SPAdes) (version 2) | ecosystem: Host-associated > Tunicates > Ascidians > Unclassified | place: Key West, Florida...
AGTGTTACGTTTCAGCTAACAATAGTGTTAAGAATGTGTCTGTAACCCTATGGTTCTGTCTTCAATGCAGTTGCAAAAAGTGTCTGTAACCCTGTGATATCGCCGGCTTCAATGTCTTGTACTACGCTCTGTATTGTCTGTTTTTATCAACCTGCGTTCTGCAGAGTGTGTGTGTTCATACTATGGACTTCGTGTCTGCTAACAAACAAATAAATTAATTAAATTCAGTGAATGACAAGAGATGGGCTTTAAACTTTAGGCAAAGGAACTTGTGCTTAATGTTCAAAGGCATTTCATCGCAAGCGTGATGTAGGCAAATCACTGGGGTCCTGGCCATGACTCCAGTTCAGTCCATGAAAACAATGCGTGATTTTGAATCCTATGTAAGGGCTTTAGGAGACTGGGAGATGAGAAAAATTAAGCTTCCATGGCATACTCTCGTACAGATCTAACAAGCGACCTGTAGACCGTAAGTAATGCGCTCTTGCCTGAACCTCTGGACGTTCTTTTCAGCAACCTGATAACACTGAGGCGAGCCTGGCATTTCGCCGCAACTTTCTGTATATGTGTCGAGTAGGAACTGTCTCGCTGAAACGTTATTCCTAAGTACTTGTGCTCATTTTTCAGTGGAAGGTGGGTACCTTCCTGCAGAAGCAAGAAGATGGGTGCTGGATTGTGTTTCTTTGTGAACAATAAAGCAGCAGATTTGGTGCCGGAGAGTTTAAAACCACATTTTACACACAAGTCGCACACTTTTGTTAAAGAGCGTTGACACAGCTGATTTAAGAGGGTTATATTCGAACCACGTCCCCAGAAGCATAAATCATCTGCGTACAACGCAGCAGAAGTGATTCGCTTTGGGTGATCATTTATCATTAAGGAGAAGGGTATGGGACTAAGGACGCTTGCTTGCGGGAAATCGTTTGAGACGTTTAGTCATGGATAAAGTAGGCCCAATTCTTGCTTGAAAGGTTCGACTGGAAAGAAAAGAACGGATGAAGCTAAACATGCGACCTGAAATACCATATCGAAGCAGCTTGTAAAGAAGAACTTCTTTGTTCACCATATCGTAGCCCTTTTCTATGTCAATAAATACAGACAAGACGTTGTGTTTATTCACCAGGGACTTGTGGATTGCGTAATGGAGACGGAGGATATGATCCGTGGTTTTGCGGCGCTGTTGGAAGCCGGACTGCGACATATTGATGATATTGTGGTACAGTGCATCCTCGTATATCCGGCCATGTTGGGCAACCTTTTTCCAAAATCTTGGCCGGATAAGCATTTGGCCGGATAAGAAAAGTATCTATCGAAGGGTGCCCACCGTCCACCACCTACACCACACTTAAAGAACCTAAAGAAAAAAGAACGAAAAAACGAAGCTAGTATGAGAACAAGCTTAGCCACAAAACGATTCAAATGCTAAACGGCTTTCTAGTTTTTTTCCACTGTAAAACGTATAGATTTTAGACTAAATAATTGAATGTACCTCCCTGTTGAACCCGGCCGGTTAATCGAGAGGCCGGTTAATCGGGGGCCGGAAAATCGAGGATGCACTGTACTCCAAAAACCAGTTGAGACTGCAAACGATCATTTTTTCGAAGAGTTTGCAAACATTGCTGGTCAGGGAGATTGGGGGGTAGGAAGACGGTAAGTGCGCAGGTTTGTTTGGTTTGGGAATGGGGACAATAATGGAGTGCAGCCAGGATGGAGGACTTTTTCTGGTGAACCATATTTTGTTAAACAGCTGTAGCACGACTTCTAATGATTTGATAGACATATGTTTAAACATTTTGTAGCAGATGTTGTCTGGTCCGGGTGTAGTATTCTTCGAGTCTTGGACATCGGAGAGCAGTTATTTAAGCAAAAACGCCTGAGTTAGTCGTGACGTCGCTTGGGATAGCGCACTGTGCAAAAGACGAGTTTGAAGTGGTTTGAAAAATCATTCCCTGAACGAGTTGAAAGCGACATATTTACAGGTTTACCTTGTTGGTTTGCAAGGCAGTCTTGAGGATTTTTGTCAATGTTTCGGTTTGACCTCGATGTTTGATCACATCTAGATGGAAATTGTGCGGTGAAGGCGAAATTTTATTTGTTTTCTCTGAAAGTGTAAGTTTTGCACTCTATCCTCAAAGCTTTAACTTTTTATTAATCTCTCTCTGAACGAGTTGAAAGCGACATCTTTACGGGTATACCTTGTCGGTTTTCAAGTCAGTCTTGAGGATTTTTGCCAATGTTTTTGTTTGACCTCGATGTTTGATCGCATCTAGGTGGAAATTGTGCAGTGAAGGCGAAATTTTATTTGCTTTCTCTGAAAATGTAGGCCTAAGTCTTGAACTCTAACCTTTAAGGATTTACTTTAAAAAAATGTTTCCCTGAACGAGGTAAAACCGACATATTTGCAGGCATACCTTGTCGGTTTTCAAGGCAGTCTTGAGGATTTTTGGCGATGTTTCGGTTTGACCTCGATGTTTGATCGCACCTAGATATAAATTGTGCGGTGAAGGCGAACTTTTTTGTTTTCTCTGAAAATGCAAGTCTTGTGCTCTATCCTCAAAGCGTTTACTTTTTGAAAATCATTCCCTGAACAAGTTGAAAACGACGTATTTACGGGTATACCTTGTTGGTTTTCAAGGCAGTCTTGAGGATTTTTGTCGATGCTTCGGTTTGACCTTGATGTTCATTTCGCATCTAGATGGAAATTGTGCAGTGAAGGCGAAATTTTATTTGTTTTCTATGAAAATATAAGTCTTGTACTCTATCCTCAAAGCTTTTAGTTTTTGACAATGTTTCCCTAAGTGAATTGAAAGCGACGTATTTAGATTCTATTTGAATAAGAGCTGATGATGACTACATCATAGGCGAAATATATACTCTGTAAGATCTTAAAGTGTCTGATTCTTTGCTGAGAAAGGATCTCTTTCCATAGACAGCGACATATTTATGGGTATACCTGCCACCTATGAAACAGAGCACGGATCAGGACTTGATCGGACTGGATCAGGACTGAAGCGAATTTTGGCCAGATCAGGACTGGATCGGACTGCAATTTTTTTGAAAATTGGCGGATCAGAACTGGATAGAACTGAGAAAATTTTTGTTGTATTTATGTGATTATTCTGAACATATCAAAAATTTTAGTTGTGATCATATCAAAAAAATTTTAGTTTAACAGATTTGCAAAATGCGAGTATATTTTGCCATGAATGGCAAAGGCTCTGCTCATACAATTTTGCAATTCGAACTGTATCCTTTGTGCATATATAACGTTGAGTTCTACTAGCAATGGGAACATAGTTGAGTGGTTAGAGTGTCTATACCTGCTATGCAAGTGTTCGTTGATTCTGCTCTCACCATTTGTTTTGGCTCAGCTAGAAGAGAACACATTTGATGATGGGAATGCTTCTTATGTGCTTTTTTACAATGTTTAGGGTTTGGGGCAGTGGTTTTCAACCTGCCGGTTGTTTGCCTGTTTTCTGTGGGTTGCGAGACGAGCTTCTGATAAATATAAGCACTTCTATATTTTATATTTCGTACATGGAACCACTTTCTTGCCATACCCAAAACAGTGGGATTACCTGGCAGTAACGCAGTGAATAATTTTGTTTGGGAGGGGCTAGTCAATGTTCTGTTGTCGTCAGTCATTGACGTCTTGAGTCCAACTTGTTAGTGTTACTCGCATTTATTTTCCAACAGCTGAAAATTGATGCTCTAAGCACCAGCAAAAGTCTGAAAAAGTTTGCATGCCCCTTTGGCCCCCCTGTCTACGCCTATTAACTTTGTGACCTAAGAATGTGCTGTATTTGGAAATTAGATATGTCACATATACTACATATTATGTGATTGCGGATGCTAACTTAGGAGTTATCCTATTTTCAATTCATTCAGTTCTTGTGCTGTGGAGCTATTTTTACCGTATATGGCAGGGGTCTCCCTCACCGATGCTGCCATGTTCATGAATTTAATAGTATTTGTTAAGCACAGTGACATCGTATGTTATTTTTTAGTCATTGAGATTCTGTATTGTGCAAAGACAACTGCGCTTCATGCCTGACTGGAAAATTTCGGAAGGGGGTTCATAGGTTAAATTGAGTTGCTGCTTGAAAATGGTTGAACCCTACTGGTTGGGGTTTACGTTTAACTTTAAGGTTTAGCAATTAGGTTCCACTTTTAAGTTTTACGTTCAGATTTTAGATTTAGATTTTGGGTTTAGGTTTGAGTTGAAGTTTTGGGTTTAGTTTTTGGATTAAGGTTTTGTGTTTAGGTTTTGGGTTTAGGTTTCGGGTCTAGGTTTTGGGTTTAGGTTTCGGGTCTAGGTTTTGGGTTTAGGTTTGGGTTTAAGTTTTGGGTTTGTGTTTTGGGTTGAGGATTTTAGGTGATGTTACAAGGACCTTACGCTAATCCAAGTATATCGTACTTGTCACTTGACCAATCCAACCAAACAGATCCTCCTCATGACAAAATAAATCCAGTAGTGCATTTTCCTCTGATGGAAAAATAAATACAGCCATGTAAAATTTTTGTAATGCCAAAAGGCTGTGTCTATTTTGCCTCATGAGTCAAGAGCATAGATGGCACTATTTTGCCTTTAACCAATTGTATTTGCCAATTTGGCTAAAGGCAAAATAGCTCCAGTAGTGCTTTTGCCTCACGAGGCAAAATATAATACATGATTTGACATGGGTGGATCAGGACTGGATCGGACTAATGATTTTTAAAAATTTTGCAGATCAGGACTGGATCGGATTCAATTTTGTCAGATCAGGAGTGGACTCGGACTGAAAAATTTCATAGTCCCCTCATCTCTGACCCATATCTCCCGAACACATGATTCGTTCAGTTCAGTTGTGATTATCATTAATGTCCAAACATGTTTCCTTTCCATGATCTACATCGTAAACAAATTCAATTCATTGGTATATCATACTCAAAGTGGAAGAGCAGTTATGGTAAAGGGCAGAAATGCAACAGTAATTGGGAAAGGACAATTCCTTGGTTGAAGAAGGCCAGTAAATTACTGGTATTAGTTCAGAAGATGTATATTGCAAGTTATACCGCTACCATAACTGAAAGTCTGTTTCCCACAAGCATAGGGCTTATTTTCCATCGGTCTCTGACTTGGCATTTGCACATCTCAACCTTCACCTTGTATAACAGAGCTATGCCAATAATTAAATATATGTATTGAAAAAGATCAATAACTTTCTTCCCAGGTGTTCACTTGTTGTACTTTATCGTGCATATGTTTTGCACATCTTTGATTATGGTGTTATTATTTAGGCAGTGGTTATATAGATACGCCTGTGGATCTTGAAATAAGAAAACTTATTAATATGCCACCTGTGACGTAACAGTTACGCACGACTAGAGTGCAGTAGGCTTGGTACTACCAAGCCAATGGTAGAAACGAAGTAAATGTAAAAGATAAACCCTAAACCTAACCTTAACCGTAGCCCTAACCCTAATCCTAACATAATGCTAACCTAAGCTAAGCTAACCCTAACGCTAACCTAATCCTAAGCTAACCAAACCCTAACACCTAAGCTAAGATAAGCTAACCCTAAGCTAACCTAATGCTAACCTAACACTAACCCTAAGCTAACCTAACCCTAACCTAACGGTATCCTAACTTGACACTAACCCGTAAACGCAGAACGCAATCCTGAAAAAAAGTAAAGAAAAAGACAAAACGAAAGTCGAAAAAAAAAAACAAAATGAAAGTCGGCAAGGTGAGACTCGAACCTAAAACCTTAGCAGTAGAAGGTGTAGTGCCTAACTATTACACTATGCGATCCACACAGTTTGACTGACAAACTGACCCTTTTATTTGAATTGCGTCAAGACAGGCGTATCCCTAGTCACTTCCTATTATTTATGATAACTGCAATACTACTGATTCCAATCTTCTCATAAGCGTTCAGACTGCTGCAGCTAAACTTATCCTCGGTTGTCTCAGGACCACATTCCATTAGGTTATTCTAAAAGAATTAGGTCTTACACCATTGTTTGTCCATCGTCAGATTCACATTCTTAAAGCCTTCCATACCATCCTGTTTGGACCATGCCTATCCTTCATATCTGGCCTTGCTCCTAAATTAAAAAAAAAACTTTCCGACTACTCTTTACGTTTCCATGTGAATGTTCAGCTACCTTCCTGTAAAACACATCCCCAACATAATTCTTTTTTCCATAAAGTCTCAAAGCTTTGGAATTCTCTACCCATTGCCCTTCATAATTTTAAGTTTAAAAAAAAATAATCGTGTTTTATTGTGGACTTGTGGTTCATATCACATTCATGGATGCAATCATAGATATAAGAAAAAAATATGGTTAGCCATGCAGCTGTGCGCATTACAGAATCGGTGTTTGCACATAACCAACATTAAGAAGAGCAAAACACTTTATCATCACCACAACTGTATTGTCATTCACAAGAGCACAAAAGTTTTTTTTCTAGCAACACTTTGCAAAAACCATCCTCTAGCAGTAGCAGGTTTTTTTAAAGGTTCGGTTTATGGTAACACCAAAAAATTTTATGAGGCCGCTATTTTTGGCAAAACGTACAAAATAATTCCTAAACATATTGTTTTTTACAGTATTGGCAGTTACTATTGCACAATTAGTACTACTGTATTTAAAAAAATTTCAACACAAATTTTTCAATTTCAACTTCATTTAAACAGCTGTTGTTCGTCAGTCTCTTACTCGTCATCTGCAGATTCTAGGGTCTTTAGTGCTTGCTCTGTCACTCTCTGTTTATTATTTGCTTTTTATCCATTTCAATCACAAATTTCGTGAGCAATCTTAAGCACACCCTCATAATTAAGCTGGTTTGGACCCAGTCTCGTCGCCATGGGGGGCTTTGGTACAGTTATCTCCCAAAGAAAGCTGTCAGCCCCCAAATTAAAATATGAAATACTATAAATCAATGGAGTTTTTGCTAATTTTCGAAATTTCAAGCCCCGCTGCACAAACGTAAAGCCCCTCTATCAAAGACTTTATGGACCATCCATTGAAACATTTATGAGAGTATTCAGAGTTGCATCAAACAGCCAGTTTCATTGCTTGGTTTTAACACGGCACAGATTTGAAAATCTTTGCTTTAGCCGGCTTGTGGCAAGTGGAATGGACAGCACATTGCAGCAATATTGGTTGCCTCGTCGACCAGCCCAGCATGGGCTCTGCTTGACATCAGAAACAATGCGATTACCCAAATGTTCTGAGATCAGCAAAATAAACTTGGTTACTGCCACAAAACTGTTATGGTAAAGGTCGCAAAGCCGACCATTATGGCCAATGCGGTCCATCAAGGTTTGCAAGGAAGCTATTTTTTGATTCGCTATCTCTTCTTTCAAAACCCAATAAGATGTACGCTCTCAGTTACTGTGTTAACTTTATCTGAAATGCGATCCTGATGAATAGCATGAAACAGTAAAATGCGTTGAGATTTTTTCCAGGCTATTGGCTTTTTGGAGTTACTCAGAGCTGAGATGATTATCCAGGCGGTATGGGCGTGGAGGCCTGGCGTGCTCCAAAGTGTAAATATTACCATTTTTTCTCGGTCAGTGGTAACTGCTAGATGATTTGAGCATAGTAAACATGTCATTCAGGATGCAGAGTGAACACATTGAATTCATTTGTGGGATTCACCAAAACCTTCCAGCTTAATCCATGTTTGAAAAGTCTGATTGTTAGATGCTTATGACTGACTGTTAACTGACACTGACGATGCTTTTGAGATTCTAATAACAGTTAAATGCTGTTCTTCCTGCACAACAGAATTGAAAGAACCTTTGCATTCACTGCTGCTGGCGTTTGCAGTTTCTGGCTGGCTAACAGCAATACATTTTTGTTTAGGCTTACTTCAAAAATACTGCTTTATTCTTGGATGGCTAGCTTTGCGTTTATGCTGTGACATTATCTTCTGAAAATGTCCACACAAGAAAGTAAATGAACAAAATCTGGAAAAGACTTGGCTTGCTGAAAACGTTGGACACTGTAGAAAAGACTAAGCTTGCTATGCAAAGCGTTAATTATTACGTAACGTCATTTTTTTGAAGGTGTTTTAGGGACTCGATTTGGGTCCATAGAATTGAAAATCGAGTCCCTAGAATCAGATAAAATTATCAGGGGGTCCCTAGCATCAGAGAAATCGGGTCCGTACAAGTCCATACTGGGTACCTAACATTTTCTTTAACAAAACCTTGCGTAATGTAATTTTTTATCTTGTAAAAGCTGTCAAATTATTAATTGTTGCATTGCATGGGATTTCAGAGATGATTATGACGAATAGCCAAGGTTACTGTCTGCACTGCACTTATTTGGTATGAGGCGAATGAATCGGTTTTGGACGTTAATTGAAGCAACAATTCAACTCAGCTAAAAGTTTTTGTGGTTGTCCAGATTTAATTTGGAAGTAGGCTACCAATTTTATGGGTCCGTTTTGAACTCATAAAATGCCTTAAAAAAACTGTCCTCTAGCATCTGAATCATTCACTATCTGATTTCATTTGACATAACCCAAGTTACACACCCCCAATCAAATATGAACAATGCAAAATATGAATCAATACAACATCATGAGGAGTCAGAGTAATACATAAAGAAAGGTACATAAAACAATTGGTTTGTAGTACATACACAATTGATATCAAAGTAACACAGATGATGGTGGGCAAGCAATGGGTGAAGAGTTGAGGCATGTGCAGATGAGCAGGTGAAGCAAGCACACAAGCGTACAAAGTGAACAACAATAAGGGTTGTGAGGCAGAAACCAATGGATTTAGAGCACAACATTTCAGTACAAAAACAGGTATCAAGGGCAGAAAACAATGTTTATACATGTATAGATCGTGAAGAAATAAGACAATTTCCCACATACCATTATTGAGTGACTTCCATGTATGAAAATAATTCCCACCAGACGCATTATGTCACCTCCACACCAATTCTGTTCCAAAGTATCAAACTTGTTCCTTACCAGCAAAACTAAAGTTTGACATTTGCATGGTTGTGTAATACAAACACAACATGGTAAATTGAACATAGATGGCCATTACAATCAGATCTGTCAATGTGGTGCTATTAAAACTGTTCACATATTTTTAGAATGACCTTCCACCTATACATCATGCCAAATGTTGATCACAAATGTTTCTAAGATTCTTGTTGAAGGAAATATATTTCCCACTCTGAATTTACTACACTAAATGGCGCTGAACTAACCAAAATACTTCTTTTTGGACATCCTGAACTATCTAAAAATCCATCCTTATGCCTGTTTAAGCAGATGTGTTTGTTTTTGTCAAAGCACCCACCCTTTTAGTATAACTTGACCATCTACCATGTTTTCTGTTTGTAATGTTTTGTACATGTGTGTATGTGCATCCCTATTTTTGTTAACCTTTGTGTTGCCAATGACCTCTTCAGGCCTTGGCCTGTCATCATTGGCTGTTTGTAAAGCCTATCGAGCATTACGCCTATTAGTTGCATGGTCACAATTGTGAACTATGTTTGTTAAATAGCACAAAATGTGCTGATAATGAGATCCACCACTGTTATGCCTTTGACCAACCTGCCAATTGGAAATCAGTTTTCAAGGAACCGAAACTGCCTAATAAAAACTTAGTTTGGATCTGTAATACCTTGTGATTGCTAAGATCTATGTAATAGACCTTAGGTCATGATAAGTTCAAACATTATTAACCAGCCTTCACAAACTAAATCAATCATGGTGATATTAAAGGTTTTGTGATGATAAATATGATTTTCTTATTGTAAAACATATTTGTTTTTTTTGTTGTATGCTGTGACTTGTTTTTAATAGATTCTCAAAACGTTTCAACTGGGGAACTTAGTACAGAATTGTAAAAATTGTGTTTTTTTCAGCAGGAAATTGGTGAAAATGAGATTAGCTTTGCAGCTTTGGGGCATACCACGCAAAAAACCTGGAACATTTCGTGGACCACTAACAGGAAAGAAGATTGATAACAAACCTGCAGTATTTTGGTCATTGTCTTTTGGTGAACTGGAAGAAGAAACAACTGTAGATGGCCAAGCAGTTCCTGTTCGAGAAAAAGTTCCCATTATTATGGTTCCTAACCTTGACAGTTTCAAGTTGAAACCTTATGTTACATACAGAGCAGAAAAGGTGAATGAACCTCCTATTGAGTCAAGGGATTTGTTCAATATTTTCTATGCCCCCAAGATTGAAGCTGATTTTAAAAACGCATCAGGTGATAAACAGATGGAAGTCAAGGATGCACCTAAGAAAAAGACCTTGGCAGACTTTTTTATCAACAAGTCATTTAAGGATCAAACTTAGAGGGACCTATCTTCAAATCTGGTGTATTGGAACGTTTTAAAGATTTTGTCAAATTGCAATCCTTGTCTGCAATTATGAATTGTGTTTATGTTTAATATGAGGAGTAAGTTGATATCAAGGCATGTCTGTAGACAATATTTAGACTATTTCTTGCTCACACAAACACAGTTAGTGTAAACTTTGTAGGTGTTTAGCAAGTGCATATCTTGAAACACTTTGCATTGCTAAGTGGAATTGGTTTTGAGAATGTTTTTAAAAAATTCATTTTTCTACTACCAGCATCAATCAAAATATATCTGGAAGCTTTTGTGTTTGCAATACAAAAGTGGCATGTCAAAACCACTTTCCGTATAAAAATGAAATAGCCACAAATTAAACCATAAAGTGTAATGATTGACTGCCCTACTTGGTGTCAATTTCTTAGCAGTTAAAATCATCTTCTACATATTTGGACTCATAAATAGTTCATATATAACTGTTAACATCTTGTGACCCCTCACTCAGTTTTTTTCTATGCTAGATATTTGGGAAGTTTCATTGCAATGTTCTTTGTTGTCTAGGTGAAACAGTCTTGCTCTTAGTAGTGACTAGTAGAAATGGAAGAGAGCAACAAAGATCCATTTGAATCAGTGTTTATGTTTGAGAATGTTGTTTCTGATGAAGGGTTTAAATTGGGGTTTAATGATGGCAGAAGAACTGGTATCAATGAAGGACTTTCTGCTGGAAGACATAAAGGTGTTGCTATTGGAAAAGAAATTGGTTATTGTTATGGATTCTGCTTGAGTGCTTTGAATATCCTTGAATCAACACCTAGCTTTGCTGACAAGCATCACCTCAAAAATATGAACTTGCTGAAACAATTTTTGTTTGAAGTTGATAAACTTAAAACAAGTGATGAAACCATGGCTGTTGAAGTAGCCAATAAAATTGATGAACTTCGGTGTGTTTTTAAGAAAATTCAATCATGTTTACATTTGAAATATGATATTGTGAAATCTGAATGTGATGGACTTGCATTTTAGAAGTTAGTGTGTGTGCAAAAGTGCATAAGATAATACAGACCGATAGTGAAAGTATTGGCCATATCACAGTAAAAATTCATGATAGGTAGGGTTTATGTCAAATGAAACAGCAAGCTGTGTACAGTGTCACAGTGACAGTTTACACCAGGGGTGCATACCCTGCTACCGTACAGTTGCATATGGCGTTTGGTAGAAATTTATGCAGCCGAGCACATGATGGCCATGCATTCATAACTTGTCTAATGTGTGCAGATACTTAACAGAAATATAGACAAGCAGACGTTTAGAAGCACGCTAGGCCAGTGGTTCTTAACCTGGGGTAAATTTACCTCTGGGAGTAAATTTCATCTTCCAAGGGGGTAAATTTGCTGACCATAAATTGCAGACAATTTAAATTTTTATAATCCATTCTAAACTGTAAAAGTTTGTGGAGTTCATATTTTCAATAAATGAGAACCACTGAGTGTCTTGGGGTAAATCTGGTAATCATGTATGATAAAAGGGTAAGATATGTGAAGACGATTGTGGAAACAGAAGCAAATGCAAAAAATTTTAAAGTCACTGGCAGCCATAATTCATAAAAATAAATGTAATATGGCTGGCAATAGGGAAAAGGTTGTGCAAACCAAGGATGCACACTTTAACAATATTGGCAGTTGTCGCTATTTGCTAAAGAATGTGATGTTGCTGTTGTACTCAATACAATGTGAATGGAATTTTTGATATGTTGCAGAGTTTAAATTTGTGTTTCGGCAATGTGAAGTTGTTAATAGGTCTTTCCATTGTATGTTGACTGCTTTTGGTTCTGCTTTTTATGTCGCTAAGAAATATGATTCGTAAGTGAGAGACACCATAGGCTTGGTACAAATTTTAGAACATGTCATGAAAAAGTAAAACTAAATGACTCAAATTCGTATTTAAAAATTTGCTGATAAATTTGACTGCGTTACCTTAGTGGAGACTAACCTTTGTGGAGCGTTTCTGCGTTACCTTTGTGGAGACTACGTGAACAACTCAGTTTGATTTTTATATTTTTTCTGCTCAAGCAATCACATTTTCGTTTTTTGTAGTAGCAGAACATTTTTTGTTGTTTTAACATCAAGGGGATTCTCAATTCAAGATATGCAAGCTTTACATACCAGGCCTTGCATTGCTTTTTATAATTTTCTGAAGCAACAAAGAAGTAATGGAACAAAAATAACATGTTTTTATGGCTCATTTGCCAAAGAAAGGGTTGTGCCCATTGGCACACAGCTTGACAAACGAGCAGACATTTATCAGGAAAATTATGATCAAATGGTACAAGCTGTGTCTGAACTCAAGTCCAAAATCAAACAGATTGCTCGTGGTGGAGATGAAAAAGCAAGAACAAGACACTTGTCCAAAGGAAAATTGTTACCACGTGATCGTATACAAAAGCTAATTGATCCTGGATCACCTTTTCTTGAGTTTTCACAATTGGCTGGTTATCAACTTTATGATCAGGAAGAAGTTCCTGCTGGTGGCATCATTACTGGTATAGGGAGGTGTGTTTGCTACAATATATATCATGTTTATGTGTAGTAGCAGTAGTTTTCACTAGGTGCTGTGGAGAAATGTGTGCTTAAACTATTTTGTGTATTAAGCCAGGAGATACATCATACATTTTTTTAATTTACAGGGTTGCTGGACGAGAATGCATGATAATAGCAAATGATGCTACTGTTAAAGGTGGGTCATATTATCCCATCACTGTGACAAAGCATGTTCGTGCTCAGAATATTGCACGAGAAAATTGTTTGCCATGTATATACCTTGTTGATTCTGGAGGAGCAAACTTACCAAGACAAGCAGATGTATTTCCTGACCGAGATCACTTTGGTCGCATATTTTATAATCAAGCTACAATGTCTGCTTCAGGCTTATGTCAGGTTAGTTTGTAGTATGAAACTTGGAATTGTTTATGCAATTAGCATTCAACAAGATTTGCAAGTGCCAATTATAGTGTAACCTAAATGAGTTAAACAAAATAGTTAGCCTTTTTGTAGCATCCAAAGTGATGCTATGGCTTAATTTGTCTTAGTTTTGCTTGTTATTTTATAGTAATTTTATCCAATTTTCTGTATTTGGGTCTTTTTTAATTGTTGGATGACTTTGAGCAGTTTGTGTATTTGACACAGGTTCATTTGCTTGCTTCCTTATTTTTACCAAAAAATTTATTTCAGCTTTTTAAGGTTCTGTAGAGTATGCAAGTCAATGACAGCACCACTCATAAATTTTTGTAAGCGGTACAATAGGGTGAGTGTGTGCCGTTAACACCTTGGCTTCCATTAGGCTAAGGCTAAAATCCAGCAATTTGCACATGTTTTTGCATGGGAATACCTCTGCCGACAATTGCGCTAGAGAGCTGTTCAAACTCTCAAAAGATTCAGCAAGCCTTCATGTCTGCAATGAAATTTTTTTTTCCAGCAAAAAGGTTGTTTATTTGTTCCAAGTTATATTCAGTTAAGTAACTGTTCAAATATTTACAGATAGCTGCTGTAATGGGCTCTTGCACAGCAGGCGGTGCCTATGTTCCTGCAATGTCTGATGAAAGCATCATTGTTCGGCAGCAAGGTACCATTTTCCTTGGAGGACCCCCATTAGTTCAAGCTGCTACAGGTGAGAGTTTCTGCAAGTACCCTACAGTGGTCGGCAACATATTTTGCAGTATGGACTGGTTTAAGGTAGGCAACATTACCATGGACTGTCATTCAAGGTGTGGTGGATAAATATATCAAAAATGAAATAAGAAAATTCTATTGCATGTAAAGTTTAATGTAACTTTGCAAATCATTGAAACAGTGGGAGTCTTAGAGATAGTCTCATCTTGGGGTGATAGCAGACAACGACACCCGCAGTTTATTTCTAAGGCCCAGTCTGCTTCATGATATTGTCTTGGTTGCTGTTACGACAGAAAATCCTGCTTCGCAAAGGTACCTTTTTGTTTTGGACAATAATTTATCCTTTCTGTATGGACTGGTGTTTGTCAACCCTGGCCCCAATACACAGCTAGTTAAGAGTCACTATAGGCGGTATAGTGTATAAATGCTGGAAAGGAGTTTAAATCAGGAGTTCATACTGCACAGCAGAAAAACAGTGTACCGGTACCATTTGCGCGTAAAACGTCATCCGTCACAGTTGTAAAGCAGCAACAATGCAAAAAGCGTTCCAGAAGCACCACAGCAACATGTAGGCCAGGCCTGGCCAACCCGTGGCTCGCGAGCCACATGCGGAACTTGCCCGGTTTCATGCGGCTTTTACATAAATACCATATTTATTCGTGTAAGTCGCAAAATTTTGTACCAGTTGTTAACCTTGAAAGTCGGGTTCCGACTTACACACGCGAGCGCATTTACGTAACACATGTGTTAGTTACCGTGTTGCGTTGAAGCGCTCTTTGTGGCTTGCGCAAGAACGTACGGAAGCGACCACATTCACGCGACGCATGTTCGTGTGGATGTCCGTGCACTTGCACGAGTAGATGTAATCGCAGAAAAGGCAACGCGAAAGTGAAACAAACGTGCTGGAGTGGACTTTCGTACTGTAGACTGTACGTGCGGATAACTTGCCTGAAATTTCACGTAAAATCCTTGCGGAATGTCGTGCAAGAGAAAGCGTGTTTCGTATGATGCTGGATTCAAGCTCAAGGTCGCAAGTTTTGTGATGTGGTGTGGCTCTTTGCGGTAACCCAGTAAGAAATATGGCTCTTGGTCTCTGACTGGTTGACCACCCCTGTTGTAGACACTTGCATATTTGTTAAACGTTTCCATGCTTGGTACTTGTTCCTATGCAATTTTTATGCATTACGCCGGTTTGGTCCAACTACAGGCCCGCGGCTGTGCCGGGCCCGCGGACGCCTTCAGGAAAAATCCTCAAATCTGAAATTTGTTGAAAAGCGTATAAGGTTACATTTGTCTCACTGAATTTCTTGTGCTGAATAAAGTGCTTTTGCACAAGAACTATGAATACTACCTTTTCTGTGTACCATTTTGTTCTATTTATTTTACGAACATATTAGAAGGTATGGCCCGCCGCTAATCCTCCGCTGGGGTACCTGACTAGATAACCCCTATGTTTTTTCGGTGCCCCGGCATTCGTTGTCTTGAAGAGTACACACTGGCGCAATGAACTATCGTATCTATTATTTAAACGTCCTTGTCAGTTCGCACTATGCACTAGTTGGTCTTGCTCATCTTTTGGATTCCACAAGCGTGATTAAAATTTGAAGCTATGTTCTGTTCTTTGCTTTTGATTCTGCTGGTTTGCGCAGGGCTGTAATGAGAGTGCTCGCTTAGGATGTTTGACAAGGGATTGGGTGGTGGCAGACGGGATGACCACAGTGTCTTTTTCGCCGCCTCCCGGCCATACTGTATATCAAGGGTCATCAACCTTTTTGAAACTGCAAGCTACTTCTTGTGTACCAATGAATGGGAAGAGCTACTAGTTTGATACATACATCTGAAATAAAAATTTTGCTCAATTTACCTTCAGTTATTTTAGTATTGGTATTAGTTAATGTGAAGACAATGATCATGCTAATGTTATTTGTAGAACAGGCCCGCGGGCGACCTACATGGTCCTTGGGGGAGACCTGGCGCCCGCGGACACCACGTTGGTGACCCCTGCTATATATGTGTTGAGAAGTTAACAAGCGTGGCCAAAAATAAAATTGTTGTTGTGCAATGTGCCCCGTGCGGTGTCACCGAGTTTGGTGATTTGTTGCTGCTAATTTCAAACGTCGTGTTACTCGCATGACCCCGACCGTCGTGCAGCACAACTAGCCAACGTAATTCGTAGAAATAACTAGGAACATCAGTCACATGCGTTTGCCAGTTAAGTTTTCGTTTACTCAGACAAGGACTGGTTGTCAGTATCTAGGATACTTTCACTGCAGCTGAAACCTAAACTGGGCCGCATGCGGGTCGCGGGTTGGGCATAGCTGCTCTAGTCTTTCTTCAGCGAGCTCGTTTTTCCGCACAGGTGAGCGTGTGTCAGCTGAAGAATTGGGTGGGGCTGACCTGCACTGTAGTCGTTCGGGAGTTACAGATCATTACGCCAAGGACGATATGCATGCGCTGCATTTGGTGCGGACAGTTGTGGAGAACTTGAATACGTCCAAGAAACTTGATGTTTGTTTGGATAAAGTAGAGGTAACTGCCTCCTACACGTCAGATGTATTTTTGCTTTGCGGCTTTGCTTTGATGTCTAATCGAAATTTAGGGTATTGTTTTTGCTCAATCAAAAAACATACTAACATGCGATGCCTAAATTCTAACATCCGCAACCCATCTTTTTGGTTTCTTTTCAACGCGGTTGATTTTGACGGAAGTATGTGCTGATAATATAATTTTTGCCGTCTTTTTGCAAACTACGTTTATTACTTTCATCAGGAACCACTTTTTGATAGCAGTGAACTGTATGGGATAGTTGGAACAAATCTGAAGCGAATGTTTGATATGCGAGAAGTTATTGCCCGAATTGCAGATGGAAGTAGGTACGCGCATTGTTAAACGTATGTGAAGAAGAGACTGCTGTTGATAGTGTTGCGAATGCTGCACATGAATAGCATTCAAGTAAAACTTACTGATACTTTAGTTGCTCGGTTTCGTTTTCATTTGAAAGCCATTCGCGCGATAACGACGTCAACATTCCAGTTTGTATTCCTTGCAGGTTCGACGAGTTTAAGAAGATGTATGGTGACACTTTGGTATGCGGCTTTGCTCGTATTTTTGGTATTCCTGTCGGTTTCATTGGCAACAACGGAGTGTTGTTCTCTGAATCTGCTCTGAAAGGGACGCACTTCATCGAACTTTGCTGCCAGCGAAAAATTCCTTTGATATTTTTGCAGAATATTACAGGTGCTGCTGTCCAGTCAGGTCATAAACTTGAAGTTTTTGTGATCCCGTGTATGTGTGCACATCAATAGCGCAAAACTTGATATTGCAGACGGACCGACGTTTTTTCACAATGCGGTTTAGGGTGTATTGGAATTTTATCTCACCCAAAAATTGTAAATCGGCTATGGTTCCAGGAGAAAATTGCCTGCAAGTTATACTCTTTGATAGTTGTTTATAAATGACTTCCTAGTTACACATCAAATTTATAAACGCGTTTTTAAGTAGTACCTGACCAACAGTCCTGGGAAGAACATGCAACTGCAACCGGTGATGGAGCTGCAATTCAGAAATTCTGCTGTTTTTGGAATCCTGAAACACCCATTGGCCATAATCATTATGCCGATGTCCACTATGGCCCGTAGTTGTGACCCCTTACAGGACTCTAGCTACTGATGTTTAAATAGTCTTTGTTAAAGGCACTCTGAGCTCTTCAGCCAGTCAAGACAATCAGTCTAGGTATGGAGAACCGACAAAAAGGTGGTATATATTTTTCCCGTGTGGTAGCCCATTGGCCACGAATTTCCTTGGGACCTGGTAGGCGGTAGGGGGTGCGAAGTGTGGTCTACTGATGACCTGGCAACCTGTGCCTGGGCTCGCTTTGAAATTTCTCAGTGTTCTTGCTCTCTCGCAGAGGTTCTGCCGCACACACGCCTGGCCAAAAAAGAATGCTTGAACTCATGTTAGTTGGAGCTTCAGAGTTGGTCAGAGCAATCGATAACCTTTAGGCCGACTCAACATTCCTGACAACCACAGTTAAAGTTCTGCCGTTTTAGATTGTTAAGCATCTCGTCATAAATTCACTAGGAGGATATGATGTTGTGAGTAACTAAGTTCAATTGGTTTATTCCTATCTTACGAAAACACAAAGCTTAAAATTTCATATTTTGGCTGTTATTGGTTGTATTGAGACTGGGTTCTCGGACAAAGGTGACCACCGATATTGACGCAGCGCTGCACTTCCAGGTCGTATAGAATTGGTGCTTGTGCAACAATCATTGCAATGACGTTTTGATTTCATTGTCCACTAGCAATTTTCTCCTTTAGGCTTTATGGTCGGGAAAGATGCGGAAGCCGGTGGCATCGCGAAAGACGGGGCTAAAATGGTAACGGCTGTTGCCTGCGCCAAAGTTCCCAAGATCACAGTTATAGTTGGAGGATCGTATGGAGCAGGAAATTACGGAATGTGCGGACGTGCGTACGGTCCCCGGTAACATTTTGCTGTTCCGGACTTCGTGCGTTTTCACTTAACAGAAGATTGTGCTCTGTCCAGACCAGAGAACATCAGGAGCGATAGTAAAACACACATAAAAGTATTTTGAAGTGTTTCCCTCACCCAAATTGTTGTAAACCTATATTTCTTATCGACGAACTTTTCACTGCTTGCAAATTTGCAAGCCGTACGAGTGCGACAAATTAGAAGTGGTTATTTTAGTTTTTCATTTTCAAGTATGCTGACGTCCTTTCGTTATGCGTTGCCAGCTTGCTTGAAAACGCAAGTGGATATTTCGTTTTTTTAATTGGCATGTGCGTATTTTGTGGTAGATCCATAGCTATAGTGACTCGCATCATGGTTTTACTGTGCTATGATAACACTGCAGTTTCTAATTACGTTTGATTTGCTACGCGCAGTTTCTTGTACATGTGGCCTAACAGTCGCATATCAGTGATGGGAGGAGAACAAGCCGCTGTAGTTCTCGCAACGATAACCCGGGAGCAGCGCATCCGTGAGGGCAAGACTTTTACCGACGAAGAAGAAAAACGACTTAAAGATCCCATTATTCGGAGGTCAGTGTGCGGATAAAGGATTCGTTCAGGATATGTAACGCCTGGGCATCGCTTCTATAGTTTTGCGATAAAATTTGCGCCTGCATTCGTCGTTGTCAATCAAGACTCAGTTAACGACCACGGGTTTCAAAAACCTATTGATAAGTTGAAGGCACTTTTCAACACCTGGCTTAGTTTTAGTGATGCGAAGTTTGAAAACCGTGAAAATAAATTGAGCTTTATTGCGTTATCGTTGCTAAACACAATATGTCTGTTTGAGTTGCATGGCTGGACATATTTCTGTATGCAAAGTTAAAAACATCGAGAATCGCCCGGGCGTGTCTGAGACATGATAACGATGTTGTTCCAGGTTTGAAGCCGAAGGCAACCCGTACTTCGCCAGCGCCCGTTTATGGGACGACGGGGTCATCGACCCGGCCGACACGCGAACTGTGCTAGGATTGAGCTTGAGCGCTTCACTTAATGCACCTATACCTGAGACTCGCTTCGGCGTTTTCCGCATGTGATTGACCTACACGATTTTTCCACTGTATCTTTGTTCCGATTGTGGCTTCTTTTTCGGCGCAAGTTTCAATCTGACTCATACTGATGGCGTTGCGGAGTTCTCTGGTAAGCGCAGTTTATTGCTGCGGTTTAGCCATGACGCTTCGCTTTGACTCGTGCAGCGTTATCGTGTTGTAGCGCAAAGTTGTTATTGGATTTGCTCGCATCAACCGCCTGCCGTCAAAACTCAACTTGGTTTTACTCTGTTTGACTGACTGCGCAACCGTGCTACAAATTAAAAAGTTCTTCGCAATAGCGTTTCGTAGCGCTGAAGACGCTGTGACATCAAATACTATTTTCGTTGTCGCTAGTAAAATTTTCGCTATTTCCGTTGTCTACATTGCGATCAAATGGCTGTTGAACCTGCACCACCACCTGAGACCAGACGTTTTCGATCTTCCATGAAACAAAATTGATGCGTTTTTTAACTATGATCAGCGATTGCACGTCTAGTAGTGACGTGTTGTTCTCTGCTATTGAATTAGATTGTTGATTTGAAAACGATAAAACGAACATTACGAGTAGAAGAGTTGCTTTATGGGAAATAAGACTGCATCGGCAAACAAACCTCATGTCAAAGACAAAATATGACAGCATGTTGTCAAGAATTAAAAAAAATAACGAACGGGAAAGATTGGAAAGAGATTTGTTATTTCCGTGTGTCGATTCAGATCAAAGCCTTTTTTTCGTCTTTTCGTCTTGGTGCTAGCAGAATCATTGGATGAAAGCAATGTCACGATACGGTGTACTGCGTGGTCGTTTGAGGATGTGCAGTGAGAAGGGCATCGCCACATGGAACTTCCAACGCAATATATTTATGTATATTCTAAGGAAGGAAATACAGTATTGAGCAAATTTGGGAAGTTGAATGTCACTAAAACGGCATACGTGTAGCCTAGATCAGGGGTCTTCAAACTACCGCCCGCGGGCCAAATGCACGCGCGAAGCCATTTCATCCTGTCGTAAGACATTTCGTCAATAATGAAACAATGATGTATTTACGAAAAATTTTCTGGTTTTGTAGAATGTAAGATTTCCGAAGCAATCACATTACGTAAAATGTTCGGGCCTCGAAATGTTGTGTTATGCAGTAAACCTCGGTTAATCCGGATCTTCGTGAAAACTGGCAGGGCCTATGAGAGGGTTACATCGAACGATGTACCAGCAGGTACGTCGTTCCGGGGCCCGACAGCTATGGCGGGGCCCGAGACTGAAAGGACATTTGAGTGTTTATTACTAACAAACTCGGGATAATGTAACGAAATTAATCCTGGTGGTAAAACTGGTTTGGCCTAAAGGATTTGGTAAGCTAGTGTGATGTATTTTACTGTGAATTGCTGGCAGTGCATTTTCGTGATTGATGCATTGATAATATAGCAGTAATTAATTTTGTTAAACTTGAATGTTTGTCTACTTTGTTCACGATCACTGTCCACAGAACTGAAATTTCTTTTACGTCTTTCATTTTCAAACAAATCTTTAATAAAAACTCTTTCCAATAAACCAAGAATTTCAAACTGAGACCAATTCCAGTGAAATTTGAATGGAAACATACCAGTTCACAGTAAAATCTAATCTAATGGCAATAGCCCTCGAATGTTGCGCAAATGTGTAAGATAATTAAAAAGTTTAAAATTAACAAGTAACTGCAGTGCAAGACGAAAGTGCTCATAGTGCACCGCGGCGGTGTGCTGTGCATTTTGCTGATTGTTAAACTTGCGCCGCAAGCAGATACAGACTCTACTGATCGAATGTGAGTTTAGGATAAGCGGACATACCCAGAAATCTAAAGATTTCGAAATCACACAGGATAAACTAACCACTTACAGTATTTCGACAAAATGCTTTAAAGCAGTGGTCGCCGGCCTGTGGCCCGTATGTCAATTTATTGTAGCTCTCAATAAAAAATAGAAGCAAAAGTCGGTTGACAAAATATTTCGTTCTGTCCCTTCATTCTTGTTATAATAAGTAAGCTCATTCCGAGGATACAGTTACGCAATGGGTCACAGTCTCATTTAACTAGCAGCGTTTTATTCAACCTAGATCGACTCCATTCATTCTGAGACTGCGGCATAACGTTACAGTCTCGCCAAGATGTCAGAATTATTATAACAACCACGATTGTCTTCTTCCTGAAAAAATCTATCTACCAGTTCAGCAATACTAGGGTGGTAAAATAAATTGATGTTTCGCTTGTGGGAGACGTAATACACTGAAGTTTTCGCATGGTATGGGGTGTAGTTTGTAGAAATATATGAGAGCAACATTCAAGGGCGTACGCAAAGGGGGGTTTGGGGTTAAAACCCCCCTTCAGCTTGATATTTTACAAAAAGTTCATTACCTGCGCAAAGGAGATTAACTGTTTTCGCATACTTTTTGCTTGTTAATTTGTCGACTTAATGCAAATACCATGGAATAAATTTGCATGCAAATTTCAAGGAACATTGTAAATGGGCCAAAAAGTAATAATTACGTTTTGGTGGGAATTCGGGCTATCGTCTGCGTCAAAAAAAC
>Ga0210059_1004683_pt1 | contig 22106 bp, 15 predicted proteins | sample Ectturendosymbi2_FD_188042 | JGI IMG/M metagenome (GOLD analysis project Ga0210059, IMG submission 188042) | Ecteinascidia turbinata endosymbiont from Florida, USA - Sample 2 (SPAdes) (version 2) | ecosystem: Host-associated > Tunicates > Ascidians > Unclassified | place: Key West, Florida...
GAATAAAGTACAGTGCATTTTGTACAAGGTGCTCTGAGTTTTGAAACTCTGTCAGGGAAAAACACAACAGAGTTTTACTGGCGACGAGGATTCTCACTCATTTCTTCTGGACTGAACGAGGACGGGCGATCGTTAACCGCAGTCCCTCCCAACCATGGAAAAGCTTGTCGTATTGATGCACTTGCAACTTCAGCAACAACGGGAAGAAATGCAGCAACAACGGGAAGAAATGCAGGCCCAAGAGCAACGGTTCCGCGAACAAGCCGAGCGACAACATGCTGACATGACTGCTATGCTTCAACTCCTTGCGAAGCTCCCTCCATCGGGCCAGGTCTTCCCGCCGGCGACCGCTTCAGCCACTCCCACGTTTTCGCCCTTTGACTCTACTTCGGAGCTGTGGAAGGATTATTGGTCGCGGTTTCTCACCTGTACAAGAGCTCATGCTGTCCCAGTTGACCGCAAGGCGCAGGTTTTTCTCACCAACCAGTTGTCGACGGTGTATCAGTTACTTTCTAACCTTGCTGCTCAAGAAACGCCGCCGAGGGAAATCAACGATCTTACGGTGGAGCAGATCGTGGCGTACATGAAGGTGCTATTTGATCCAACCCGTTTCGTCATCCGGGAGCGTAAGTTCTGGACTACCATGCAACATCGACCCGGGGAGTCCATTCAAGAGCTGGCTGCACGCATGTGCGATTTTGCTTCCATTGCCGACCCCTTGGACGAAGCATTAAGTACGCGCTTCATTTGCTCGGTGAACAATGAGGTGGTTCTCAAGGCACTCCTTACAATGAAGGCGGACGAACTCGTCTTTACCACTGCTATCCAGGTTGCCATCCAAACGGAAGACGCCGCCAAAGTTGCGAAAGAGACGGTCTACCGCCCAAAATCCGTTCCGGCGTTGGCGATTGCGCAGAAACCGTCTCGACAACAGCCAGTGCTTCAGCGCCCTCCCAAGAAGGAAGTGTCAGTTTGACAGCAACGATGCTACCGTTGTGACAAATCAGGCCATATCGCAACTTCGTGCAAGTTCAAAGATGCCAAGTGCAATTTCTGCAAATTGCCCGGACAAGTGCCTATCCACATCAACGGGTAAGCGTTTATCCGGGAACTGGACACTGCCGCCGGTTAATTTCATTTCTACTCGCGTCTGGACGGAGTTGGGCAAGCCGAACCTTCAACAGGCTCAGTGGCGTTACCATTCGGCAAGTAAGCATCCATTTCCGTTCACTGGAGCTTTTACCGCCGAGGCCCCGAGGCCAAGTACGGTGATGTCAGCAAGTCATACCCAGTTTCGTTACTTGTGTCCGCAATTCCCGATTTGAATCTGCTTGGTCGGGATGCTACAGCCATGCGAATTTCCCTGGATGACCTGCTGTTTTCCGAAGCTACGTTTGACAAGACGGATCACCGGCTGCGAGTTGGGGTGTCTCTGTGGTATGCAACTCGAGGTTGAATTTAAACCAGACGCAAGTCATCTTCTGCAAACCACGCTCCGTTCCATTTGCCATGCAGGACGAATTAGCGCAAGTCTACGATGTTGGCATCGCTAAGAGGCGTCTGGACGCCTACCTCATTCAATGACTGGGGAACTCCCGTCGTTCCAGTGAGAAAAGCGGCGCAGACTTCCAACAGGCCTGCATTACGCGTTTGCGGCGACTACTCTGTAACCGTCAACCCGCAGCTGGAAACACATCGATCCCCGTTGCCAGTTCCTGAAGAATTAATGCGAAGATTGGGTGGTGGTTATAGTTTCACCAAGATTGACCTGGCAGATGCCTACAACCTGGTCTGGTTAGGTCCAAAAAGTCATGGTGAAGTCTCGCGCTGAGCACACATCGCGGAGTTCTACTTCAGAACGTCGGAATCCGTTCCACCCCTGGCGATTTCCAGCAAATAATGGACGAAATCACCAGTGATCTGCCTGGTGTAGCCGTTTACCTGGACGACATTCTCTCTAGTGGTGCAACAGCGGAAGCACATTTACAGAATCTGCGCGGGTTACTAAAGGCTTAGTGACAAGGACTGTGATGCCGTCTTGAGAAATGCACCTTCGCCCAGTCACAGGTAGTTTACTTGGGGCACGTGCTGTCCAGCGAAGGAATTCACCGATGTCCAGAGGTCAATGCCCTCAACGAGATGCCAACGCCGCATGACGTGTCCACACTACGTTCGTTTCTCGGCTCCGTGCAATTCTACGTTTTTGCCACCCGCATTTGCTTCAGTGGCCGAATCGCTCTACCGTCTTGCCAGGAAAGGTCATCGGTGGAGATGGGGGTCAGAAGAGGAAGCAGCTTTTCGTCGGCTGAAGGAGCTCTTATCTGCAGCCGATGTGCTCGCTTATTTTGACCCATCCCTTCCATTAGGGGTCGCCTGCGATGCATCAGCGGTCGGGATTGGCGCTACCTTGTTTCACCGCTAGGGGAACGACCAATAGCCAACATTTCCAGGACGCTGACAGCAAGACAGTGCAATTACAGCCAGATACAAAAAGAAGCGTTGGCCATCATCTACGCCTTGAAGAAATTTTTCCAATATCTATTGGAAGAAAGTTTATTCTAGTGACGGACCACCAGCTTTTGGTGGCCATGTTCGGACTGAATAAGCCGACTCCGGCTCTTACTGCAAACCGTTTATCTCGATGGGCTCTATTTCTTAAATTCAACTACACCATCGAGTACCGCAAGACGTCTGAACGCTCCAGAGCTGATGTCCTCAGTCGACCGCCAGTAGGTGAAGAACCCTTTCTGGACAGACAAAAGCACCGACGACGTGGACACCGTTTGTACCATTGCAACACTGAGTCTGCAAGTGGAACCAACCGACTCGGGTACGTTGCGGAAAGAGTCTTCTCGAGATCCAACTTTGACGAAGGTCATGCGATTCACGAGAGAAGTTTGGTCAGAGAAAAAAGGCGATTACCCAGCAGAGAAATTCTGCAAAACCGCCGACTCACTCAGTGTTTGTCATGGCTGTTTACTGTATGGAGCCCGGGTGCTAATTCCGAACAAGCTACATCGTCAAGTGCTCGATCTTTTGCACGAATGCCATTTCGCCATGCAGCGGGTGAAGCAGCTGGCAAGGACAGCAGTTTACTGGCCGAACATCGATTCCGACATTCTCTATCTATGCCGGCAATGTTCGACTAGCGCCGGGCGTCAGTCCGATCCGTCAAACTGCCGTCCACCCGTGGATGTTACCTGAGAAGCCGTGGAGCCGCCTACATATTGATCATGCCATAATCTTTCTGGGTTTCAACTGGCTTGTGCTTACTGACGCCTGTACTAAGTATCCATGCAACGCAGTCAGTATCAGCGAAGTCAACGATCAAACTCTTGCAAGAGGATTTCGCGTATTTCGGTTTTCCCCATACAGTCGTAACCGACTGCGCGGCTACCTTCAAATCTGACGAGTTCCAGGAGTTCTGCAAACCTTCAAATCTGACGAGTTCCAGGAGTTTTGCAAAGAGAATGGAATTGTCCATCTGACTGGAGCTCCGTGCCCTTATCAACCGGTTTCTCGCCAAGCGAGTTCCTTAACGGACGTCAAATCCGCACTAAAATTGACACCCTATTGCCTTCACCTGCTCACACTGCACAGGGCAAACAAGCCGAAGAAGCTACCAAGTCTCAACAGTCTGAGCGTCAGCTCCCCGTAACTAAGTGGCGGTTGCGTACAAGATCGGCGATCCATGCTATGCCCTATACTTTGGCTTGGACCACGACGCGATCGCGATCCTAGATGGGTGCCTGCCATTGTTGTCAAACGTTTTGGGACCCGCAGTGTCAACGTGCGTGTGGTTCCGAGAGGTCCAGTCAGGAGACGCCACATAGATCAACTGCAACGACGTTACGTTTCGCCAGATGACGCAGAACCTGGTGATACTCCCAGGTTGTCCGAAAGCAGAGAAGAGAACCCCTCCGTTTCAGAGCAGCTCTCGAGCGACACTTCGACAGCGACCACCGGGCAACCGCTGACGTCACAAAACGTTAGCCCGGAATATGGACCGAGCCATCCTCGGCGATCAAAACGGCCGAGAAAACCTCGTAAACTTTTTTATTAAACTTACGATTCTTTTACCTCATGGGGGAGGTGTTTTCTCGAACTTTCCTTGGTGTAAGGTTGCCACGATCTCCACGGCGCTGATTGCTACACTGTTACTGCCGGCAAATGATTTATTCCACGCCGCGCGTTGATTTGTTTTGCGTGCTCTGTGCCTATTGGTCGGTCGCTAAATACTGTCGCCTTTGGTGGTAACTCATTCTATTCGATACGCGCTCTGCAGCTCTCCATTACTGTACTTAAGCCGTAAGCGGAACTGTCTGCCTTGTTTGCCATAAGTACAGTGCATTTTGTGCAAGGTGCTCTGAGTTTTGAAACTCTGTCAGGGAAAACGCAACACAAACCTCCAGGCGTCGGCTGTTTATTTTGGCCTCTGTTAAGGTTTCTGTAACTCCACCCAACTTTAAATCACCCGAAGAACATGTTGATCTCGCATGCAGTTCAAGACTGTTTCCAAATTCTTTCATAAATTAAAATTGTCTGAATCACTTCATCATGCAGTTTGTAAATCGATGCACTTGGAATTAGTCGTAGTACTACATTATACATTTTATACTCCCTCATTCCCTCCTTCATGCATTTTATAAATCGTTGTACTTTGAAGTCATCGCAGTACTACATTATAATAAGCATGATGACGTCATTCAAGCGTGTGTCTCAAAAGCTTGTCTTTCATCAAAGTAAATGTTTTAGCGCCATTAAGCATATACTCTCTGCTACCGCCATGTATATATTCTCGTCTTCCTTCATGTATTTGTGTATTCCATGTTACTGCGATTCATGTTTGAAGTCTAATAGCGCCTTGCGTGTGGAAGTAAAACGTTACAGAAAACATCGCCTTAACACTGAGCATGTAAAAGAAACAGTGATGCGATAGAATTTTATGAAACTTCATTCTAATCACACGGTCAATATGAAACGTTTGGTGGAAGCTTTAGACTCGGAAAATCTGGTTTACGTAGCTTTCTTCTGGCAACCTTAGCAGGCCCGTAGTCAGGTTTTAACCCCGCTTAGGTGTATTTTTCCTGCATGTGGCAAATGTACTTGAGGCGTGATGCAGGCATACGAAGAATAACCGTTTCAAGATGAGCCTTCAAGCAACGGAGTTTTTTTATGTCCTGTCGAGAATCATTCTCAAAATCTGCCTAAGCTTTGTGTACATCGAGTTAGCGGGGGATTTTGCCAGGAGCGGGTAAAGTGTACTTGACGTGCTGCAACAAGAAGCTAGTTAAAGTCAACTTTGCCTGTCTTTGGCAAAAACGGTTTGGCATGTTCATGTGGAACCAAGCGCATTGGTTTGGCAGATCAATCAAAGTTATATTGACAAGAGGCAGATTTGACCCTCGTGAGTCATTTCAACATTCCGTAATTGATTTGCCAGGCGTCAGAATCCGTGCTGTTCAATGCCTTCCCTTGGGAAGCGGCGAGTTGAGTTTTTTACTGCAAAGCTTGTAATGTTCTATTTGTTTACGAAATGCGTGCCAGTTGTTGTCATTAAACACTGCGGAATAACACCAGAGCCTGCCTTTAGCTGCCTTTCCAAAGTTTTTTTTATGCACAGGTCTGTTCTGGAGTTTTCAGTCGTGAAAATTACGTGATATGTCTCTCTGGGACCAAGGCAACATGACCTACCAAAGCAACACGGTGTTGCCTCTCACCATGAGGTCCATCAGCTACAATACATTTTCTGATTTGTTGTCAGGGATAACCGGCGCAAGTCAATGAACCACAGACGGAAAGAAAACGCTGCCAAATTTCCGGTCCATCGCACCGAAACAAGACGAGGTTCGCGTGGCAGAAGTGTAGAGCTCCTGTGAGCAATGAACACTTTCGAATCTTCTGCTCAAACGTTTGAAAGGAAAACATTGCATGCAATTTGTTTTTTTTTTGTATAGCACATTTCAACGTTGAGACTGTGTGAAAGAAGTTTGTCTGCAAGTATTGTGTGTACAAGTACTTAGCCCAGTTACGAGTGTAGAAGTCAATAGCACATTAGCTTGCCAATAAAAACCTTGTGGTTACCTTGTAAAAGGTGCGTTAACTCAAAACATGCCTTGCCGCTACTACATCTTTGAAATCACTTTGTTTTTCCATTTGTGATCGATTCTGTGCATCAGATTTTCAAATATTTCGTAAACGAATTTGACAAGTTTGGCCCAAGCGAACCTTCTGTGCAAGACTTCTCATAAATATCACAGAAATATCCAGTTGACCATGTTGTCACTTTGCAAAATGTAGGTTAACTGAGAACAAGCGTTGCCACCACTACATGTTTGAAATCACTGTATTTTTCCTTTTTCTGATCGTTTCTGTGCAAATGATTGTCAGATATTGTCCTTGAGGATATTGTCCAGTTTGGACCAAACACACCTTGTGGGCAGGAATGCACAAAAATATCACAAAAATTGAAAAAATTCATATTTCAACATAATGTACTTTATTTCATGTACTTCCACCAGCTTCGAACACCTCACACTATGGGGCTTGTAGAGACCACCAATAAAGGCTACTGGCGTATTTTATGATATTTTTGTGTATTTTTCTTGCCGTTTGGAATCGTACCACAGCGTTTTTTTGGGGGAAGAGGCATGCGTTTGCCTTTGAAATAATAAAATGTTTCCAACCTGCAACAACCTTCTTTTACAGGGTGAGATGACCTTGGGAGTAGTTTCGGAGTTGTTCAAACACGCGCCTGTGCACCTGAAACATTTGCCTAAGATTTAGTTAAGGTGGTAACAACTCTGAGAGAGTGGGGCAAATTATGCATTGTTTTGTTTATTTTCAATTACACCTGAGCAGAATTTGGGGGGGAAATGCATTTTAATGTGTAAATATTGTGTTTTTATTATATGTTCATAAGCAATTTTCTTGGGCACAACACAAATTGGGGGAACACAAAGCATATTTGGGGGGCACAAACATTATTTGGGGGATACTGCCCCGAATGCCCCACGTGGCTGCGAGCCTGAACTTTAGCGGTAATCTAACATCTCTGTGATAAAATCAATAAGTTTAACCTATTGCAATTAAAATCGTTGTTAATGTCTTCTCAAAATCTGACGATATTAGAATGCTTTTAACAAAGCGATTGTATTGTTTTGTCTGAATCATATTTTTTATTATGCACCTTAAAACGTATTTTAATTTGTTGAAATATTTGCACAAACCACCTTTAAATGTATCGGATAATTTTCAAAAATTGTCCCTTTGCCAAAAACAAGCACATCGTTCATTTTCCCATTGCGCACATTTAAGAGTTATACATACTGTAAATACATTGTCCATTTTTCCATAACACTTACATTCATAATTCAAGGTTTCAAATGTTCCCAATTAACAGTACAACCTGCTGCTAAATGTCGCATTTGATATTGTCAAAGCTGCAAAAATTTTTAACGTAATTGTAATTTGTTATTAAAGTTACCAAAAGCTTGCACGTCGTATAAACATGATCATTTTGCCCAGAGAATTTGACGGCACGTACAGACATTATTATTCGTATGGCACTGAAAAATGGTTGTTTAGTGGATGCAAAGATGTTTCAAGATTGTTTTGGATTTCAAACCGTCAGACAAAATCGATTTTGCTCAAGGTCAGTGACTAAGAACCTAGTGTTCAAAAAGGTGATGGAAGCGAATGAATGGAACAAACATTTGAAACGAAACCAATTTCACGCAATATTACTCATCCTTAATCCAAAGATCTGCAAGTAACGCTTCAAGGTGAGACTCTGAAAGGCTAAAACATGAGCAGAGGAAGCAAACAAACTCAAGACTGAAATGAATATATCAGAATACAAACTGCGGAAAGCACAAACTGAAAAATACGCCATTCCCAATTAATTGCTTTCACCGGAACTTCAAATCTATCTCACGATAAATTATCGAGCAACGCAACATACCGGAACGCGCCGTTATGAGTCAAACAGGACGTTGGAAGAATGCGAAACCAGGATTGGGTTCGAAAAGCTGGGTGCCATGCACCAGATTGCGTCAAAAGTTAAACAACAAACGCAGGACTTACAGTAACAACACTGCTAAATCAATGGGTCATAGAAAAGGTCTATAACAAAACGAACATGAAAATACGAGTCATTCTAATAACAAAGGAGGCTGATTTTAAACTAAGTATTCAACATTCGTTGATGTTGGAAGAAGGTTCACAACATTTTTCATCACCTTGAATATCTAAGACTTAATATTATGTATTTCCACGCTCGTTGTACACGCTGAATTTTGTGGTGTGTGGACACTGGCTTGTGAAGAAGAGCATGAAACTATAGGGGCCATAAAAGTTTTTCGCCATGATTCGAAAGAAAAGAAAACGCTGGCAGTGTTAACTATCATGTTTATGTCGTAGGCAGTTATGGCTGTTGATGACATATGTTTGTCAGAAACAACAAACACTACAATAAGCATTGATACTACATCGCTCAAAGAACAAATCCCAGCGGAAATTGCTGATCGTTTCATTATTTTAATCACTCTATCTGTATTACGACCTGACAAATTCAAAAAAAGTGGATATAGAAACTGAAACAACAGGGCCGCTTGATTAAATTCTTGAAAGGAAATGATCAGGTAATAAGGCCATTTAGGCAATTGACCAAAACGTGCAGTTTTAAAGCATCCCTTGCCTGTGGGTATGTAGCGGAATGTAACCAACAAACATGCGAGAATGAAAAATGCGCCAACGAAAATTAAGATTAAATTCATAAAACCAAGTCTTTCCAACCAACGTTTCTTCACTTCTTCCATGGAAGGATGTCGATATAGAGAATGTTGTCGAAACCAGAGAAACATGTAAACACCTATAATGAATAAGGTGTACCAAACGAATGAAATGGCAGTACCTACTTCACACGGTAATGACGATCTGTCAGTATAGCCAAAATTAAACACAGCTTGATTTGTTGCCAATCGAAGGAAACAGCAAATTGTTGCAAAAACAGCCAATGTATAAACAATTCCAGCATCGACTTTTGTTGGATTTAATCGATTTTCTTTTCTCCACTTGCCAGTTTGTTTCCCGTAAACGATCAGACTAAAAGCAAGCCAACTCACAAGAGTTATTGCCAGCACATTGAATGTTTCTGCTAAAATCCATTCCAGTTGTTTGAAACGGTTTGTATAGATTTCCACTTTAGTTGATACTTGAGTAGTTGCATGTGAATATTCCTGAACGGGTTGTGTCATATTTATTACAGATGATCAGATGAATAGCAGATCTCACGAATAACAGATTTCGTCAAATTTTTATTTGAATAGCATTCTTCTAACCCTTCAAAATATAATTTGGTCATGAATGATGCACAAAAGTGTTATGGATATTGTCAAGACTCGTATTTCCAATATGAGCACAATCACAGCAAGCAGTGCATTGTACCAGTATATGGTAAGCTCAGAAATGGTTTTCACTCATTTTTGACAAGCAACCTTAATCTGGAGTGTATCGTGGCGTGGAGATTTCTAGATATTGTGAAATATCTTGTGATTGCCGCCAACCCTATGGAATACTTTTAACATTTTTAATAAACTCTAGGCTTTAGCACTTCGGAAAAACAAGTAAACTAAGTTGCAATCATAACTGGTTGCTGGTACATAATGATTGGTTATACAGTATTTGCGAAAGTGTAATGTTATACCAGTAAAATAGGGTTTTCGAGGAATCGTCCTGTAATGCTGTGCTTTCTGAACTCTGTAAGATTCAGACAGCACTTATCAACAAAATCCAAGTTTCGAAATACCATTGAGGCAAAAACAATGCAGTTGAATCTGTTCGCAAAGCATTTTACTGCAGGAGATCGATTTCGCGCAAAGTAGGCACTTTCAATCATGCAGTTGTAAGCAAAAGCTTGGAGGTGAAATGGTGAAAAACTAGAACAAGAATTCCGCAGTTTCAAACACACGCCAAAGACTTTTTTAAAGTGCGAATTTGATCATAGCATACACCAATATTTCAATGCGGTAGTGATAGTGCGATAGACTAGGTGTATGATACAATAAAAATTCGAGTTTTCTTAAGCCGTAGACTGTCTGAACATTCCGAAATTTTGCTCTATTTTTTTTTATAATTTCACCTGTTAGTTTGCTTGCAATTGCAGGATTGAAAATGCGTGCTTGAGGCGAAATCGATCTCCTATAGTAAAATGCTTTGCTAGTAGATTCGACTGTTCTCGTTTTATCTCTGTGATATTGCGAAACTTGGATATCCATGTCAGTATTCCATAGCTCTGCTCGTAAGATGTTGGGAACGTGATCATATCAAACGATGATCCAGATGAAACACTAGTACACTTTGTTTCATTTTCATGAATCTTCCCCGCATTGTCAAATATTAAAATCACAGCTTTCCAAATTGTGGTTTTGAAAACACCCTTTAAATCCCGAACTTTGACCAAGTTCGGCAAATCATACCTCTCCAGGCGATGGAGTTATAGAGCTGTTCAACCCTCAGTAGCTGCGGCAAGTCTAGTAGATTCGATCAAAAAATTTTGGAAGGCTTTGGATATTGCTTTGTTGGTGGGTGACGACGCAATGAGGGCTTTTTAAGTTTTTTTGGCCTTATTTATTGGGCCCTCGGCCCCAACCCAAATGGTCAAATGTTTGATTAAATATTTTTTGGAAACTAGGCTAAAATCCGACTCTTTGGAGCCCTTGATTGACTACCCAGAACTTTTGAGTCAAAGGTTATGGCCAATAAAACTAAATTTTGATAAAAATGTAAAAAGTATGATTTTCCAAAATAAAGCAAATCTTAGCTCAACCACAACTCGCCAGCCGATCGAGTTAAAGAACGGAGAGACGCTCAAACCCTCTTAAGATGCGGGAAGTAATTTTGATTAGATTAAAAAGAATTGGATAGTTTCGTACTTCCGTTTTTTTTGTGGATGGCGTAAAAAGTGATACAAGTTTAGGCGTTTTGGTCCCCTTTATTGAGCTCTGGCCCTAACTTCAAGGCACAATGTTTTGTTTTTTTTAGAAAACTAACTAGGCCAAAATCCGCATCTTCAGAGAACTTGATTGGCGTTCTAGCATTTAGCATTAGGAAGTTACGGCCTTGAAAGAACAAACAAAGAAAATTAATCCCTTAGGGAATTAAACTAATTATCGCATTTTTGACATAATTTTCCAACGACAAACGCCAGGCCACTCAAGGCTCAAAAGATGCAAAATGTAGCCTAGATTCATTTAAAAAAATAAGCCATGAATTACCCCTACGCGACGCGGTTGAGGCCCTGGGTCAGGTAACCTGAACTAAAAAGGCTGAATCCTGCCCCAATTTATGACGTTACCCCGCAAAAAAGCTCAGATCCAAACCTCCCCAATTTTTTCAATCGAAAGAACAGGTCTAACCAGATTTTTTGAAGGTTCGCCCATCTCTCTAGAACAATCGCCTGGCGAGTCACAGTATAAAATACTGATCACTATCTTTCGCTAAAACTTTGGCACGCGCGGGACTCAAAGGTTTATCGAACACATACACCCATTGAAGTACATAAACATGAAAAGATTGGATAAGTTTTCATGGCAAGCTATCGTGATGTGTTGTATAGTGTTCACAATGCAAACGCAAAATTATAGGGATTTCTTTGTAAAAATTGGAAAAAGAAACTAACGCTTCAACCATTCAACACCAAGTTTTCTTCAGGAGAAGTTTCCTTTGAATTAAACAGCTGTAGAAGTTATTATAACAGAAAGCGTGTGATCATTGACACTGGAGATACCAGCAACGAAGAACGAAAAGGACATAGAAAATATTCAGAGATCCCCTCATTATCGCGAGCAGTGGTTGAGCAAAACCAAAGCTTGATATTAAAGAAAATTCTGATGCTGTCTCAGAAACTTCAGACGCTTGAAAACTGAAGTGGAGTGCCATTGAAAAAATATTGAAAGCATTGCAAGGACAAACGCTTCTGTGAGGCATTTCTGAACTGCGACATACAGTATGTACGTGCTTCTTGATATTGCATTAGCAGAGCATATCTGATAGTTAGCTACAGATTTTCGACATGTGCTTTCGCTTTTAGCTGTGCGATAGTTAAAATGGGTAATGTGTCCTGCTTCGCACGAGAACGCTGTAGCAATCGGTTATCCTGTGTGTATCACCGTCGTTTGTGGTTAGTTAATACAATTGCACATTAACTTCTCCGACGTACTCCAGATGCGCGGGTCCTATGCTGCTTTCACCGCATGTGGATCGAATTCTACATCCGACCGTCACCACGAGTGAAACCTATGCTTTGCGAAAGCAATTTCTTGACCTGTCGTTCGAACAATCACGTAGTTTCCATTTTATGATTTCGCAACTTAACAGAGCGCAGTGCAAAACTTTGGGGGTAAGGGTTTTCAAATAATTTGGCCACGATCCAGACGTAAAATTGATGAAGGATAATGAAGTTAATACAACCTTCGTCAAGTAACTCGTGTCCACAAACGCGAGGGGTTTGAATCCATCCGCCAATTTTTTTTCAACAGGAAATCGGTTTCACGCAAAACTAGGCATCCTCAATCTTGAAATCTGCCAGAAATGCATAGAGGGGAAATGGTTAAGGGCTAAAACAATAACAGAGAACGCAAAGAAACTCAAACTACAATGAATTGAATAAAACGCAATGTGCGGCATGTAAAAATTTCGAAAATACCTCGGTTTTTATACAATCGTTTTCAATAAAACTGGAAAATTATCCGAGGCCGGTTGCCGAGCAACGCAAAAAACCCACAGTGACGGAACCACACCCGAGATAAATTAAAACAGAGCGTTGGCAAAATGTGTAAGAAGGATTGCATTCAGTTGACAGAACGCAATTACTCTCATGCATTCTGTCAACGCTGTCATTAATACAAATGCTAGTCTTAAATTTGCTTGTTTCATTGATTTAATTTTGACTTTACTTCGTCGCCTTTGTGGTGATTAGTCAGCAGAGTCTAAAATCATCATAAAGTCATAATATGTTTCATTTCGAGGAAATTTTCCAAAGAGATATTTGAACGTCCCACAAATATAAAAAGAATGAAAGCATAGCTGGATTGTTTCAAGCACATTGGCTGCAGTGGCGTAGGAAAAGGGGGACCCTGGGGGCTGCGGTTGCGGGCAAAACCTCATAGGGGACAGAAAGTTGTTGATGAAAATTTAATTTTTAAAGTTGTTTCAAACCTTTTTTCTATTTATGCTGGGAATCCCCTGTCAAAGAAACTTGGAATTGTGATTGTGAAGCGAGTAATATGATAAAATGCTTACTAAAAGTCTTTCAAATTCTAGGTGCTGAACTACCCCTGTGTTCCTCTTCAAATCAGGATACTTATTTGAGAAACACTTGTCCTTAATGCCTGTACCTTCTTACCCAACATAGACCGTTTATTCTACCCCAGCCAAGGTCCTTTGAACAAAGGACAGAAATGATATTAGAGCCCAACCCATGATTCCCAACCATTTTTGATGCATACCTCTCTTCGTTCATTTTGGAACTTTTCATTCTCCCTTTATGGAACTGTCATTCCCAAAATTATAACCCCAAAATTATGAACAAGGTTTCCCTAATTATAACCCCAAAGACTTATTCTCTTCATTGTAGGCGTACAAGCCTGTGTTGAACGCAGCCTACCGTGATGAAATAGTTAGAATGTGACATTTATTCATGACCTCGTGTTGTTTCCGGTGTCAAGCGAAATTTTTGATCTGTTTCTAGTATGCCAGTTATTTTGAGTAAACGATGAAGATTAGATGTCTCTTGCGAAAATAAAAGTTTTGGTTAGACGTAAGATAGTCCACAATAAGCGACACTGGGAATAACTAACAATTAAAAAATACTTGACTTAGTCTTAGATGCCAATTAGTTTTCTTTTTCTAATTCTACACCCTAACTCTTACCCTAATAATCAGTTCTCAGCATATTTGATATCTTAATCAGTGTCAGATTATGCTTTTAGGGGCCCTGAGGCGCAATTTTTCGAGGTCCCACCTTTTCAATAAAGAACAATGTCGCGTGATTCCCCCATTCCTCATCGATTTGTTTTGCAAGATTGTAATCAACGCGATCAGTCTCTTTAGATCTTACGGTTAATGGTACAAGAGCTTTTAAGCGTTGCAGATATTTCGTGCGAAGATATGTTTCGAGATGCATTCTTCCAATCAGAAGAATCATTCCTGGAAAATCCTTATTCATCACGAGATTCATTTAAACAATTTGCATACAACACAGTAAAGTTTATCTTTTCCAGGTGAAAAGCAGAGGCACGATCAAATACCTTTTTCACCAATCAAAGCATTGCAGATAAAATATGGAAGATGTACGGTATCGCAATTTGTTACCATATTTCCTTGAAATACAATTTTTATACTCTTTGTGTAAATGTTGGAATTCCTTACTGTCTTGTTGTTCCCAGAAATCTATCGTTTCTTCAGTTGCTTTGTCTGACCAACTACCAACGTCGTTTCGCAAGTAACAGATTAGTTTTCTGTGAAGTACATGCTTTACTTTCAGCTTCTGCCATTGCTTTAGGTCTATCGTCTGATGTTGCTGGTGGTTGTGAAACGTTAACATTGGCATCGCTTTAAATTACAGGTACAGTGATTTGATAAGTAGACTTTAACATTATTTTAGCTTCGTCAGATATTACTGTATATGCATTCGTTTTAATCTTCGTTCAATAATTGCTTCTTACGTTTAATGTCAGAGATCAAGCTTGACTCAAATCCACATGTCAGCAGACATGGCATCTTTTTCTTAAATTGCTCATCCCGTTTTTCTACTCGGAGTTTCCATTTAGCTGCTTCACTTTATTTGTATTTTCGCTGCATTTGGTCTGAATTTATGATATCCGTAACGTCAGCTACGAGGCACGCTGCTTTCTCACAACACTCAAGGACGACAACCTTCACTACGACGTTAGCCTTTCTAACTGACGTACTGTGGCTCAGGGTTGCCAGATAAAGAAAACTGTAGTTAAAATCACTTCAAGAAATAGCCAAACTTCTGGAAGTGTTTGCATCTTTACCAAAACATCAACTCTTTCGCTGGAAAATAGTCCTTTACAGCTTTTTCATCTTTCGCCTTGTATTTTACCAGAAAGCATATAGGTTTTCAACATTTCGCAGATATTTCTAAATAATCAGTTTGAACGTTTTGCAAATATAATTTAAATATTATGCTACTACTTTTAAAACTATCACAATTTCATTTCATGTCACGAATTGTCAAACTATCAGCAAGCTCAAAAATAGAAACCCTGCATATGTATATGTAAGAAAATGCGTGCAAATATACAGAGCGTACATAAAAATGACGCTGGAGCACATTTCGAGATAAGACCTTACAAAAAATGATGCGTGAGCATGTTTCGCCAAACCAAAACTTTTGAAGCCAAATGCTTTAAAAAATTGCCAAAAATTCGCCAAATCGCCAAACCAAAATAGTTGTAGTCAAACGCTTTGACAATTTGCCAGATTTTCGGAATCAGGCGATAAATTCGCCATAATGGCAATCCTGTTGTGGTTAGACTACCATGGTAAAATGCTTTATACCCTACTATTTTCCTGTATGTCGTGAATAAAATACCGTAGTGGTCTTCTATGATATCACAAGCGCCAGTAATGTGTTTTCCTCTGTTGCATGCATGGTCTAAATCTGATATTGCATTGAACGTTGGGCAACAATCACAGTGTGCTGGCAGGCTATAACTGTATTGAATGCAAGCTGCCATGTTGAGGGCCCATGACTTCAGGGGCACTGAGACTTGCGCCTCATGGGCCTCATAGCTGATACGGCACTGATCTCATTGAACAGCCAGTGCTTGCGAAATGCATGACTTGGAATATCACTCTGCATATGCGCAGATGGCGTGAGGTCAGCGGTTTCGCAGATCAGAAATTTCGCTCGACACCGGACTTCACACTACGGCTTAAACACTTCAGGCTTCGGACTGATACAAGCCGCTGTTAAAAAATCAATAAATGAATAAAAATCAACTTTGTATATATTGCAGTTTAGATATTACGGACATCAGCACACACATCGCATTTTGCAAGGTTCACGATTTCGAATCGTTTCAGCGATATTTGCAGCAAAAAAATCGCTTAAATTTTACTCTTTTAACATATTAGTAAAAATTGTTCTCTCTAAAGATTGATCGTAGTACTGTTTTCTTATCAACTTTATTCTGATGATCTTTCTATTTACACATATTCAAATTGTCCTCTTGATGACTAAGAAACATATCTTGCACAGAGCTTTGTTCTTACATTGAGTCATGATACTGTATTTTGCTGCAACAAATAAGCCAGTTAACATCATGATTCAATTACGGCAAGGCCTAGTGGCCTCGCGGAATATTACCACCAATCAGAAGTTTTTGTTTTGATCACTTCACAGTTGATAAATCAAACTAATGTCAGAATAGAAAGCGCGGCGATTCGAAGACCGACTGAACGCAGAGAGTTGCTTATTCGAAGTCAACGTTCTTAGAAGAGATCATATGTTCCACAGGAAGCGTTTTTAGGCAACGCGAGCCTACCATGCACGCAGGCTCACCGGAAATTTTACTTCACAGATCATTCGTCAAATGCATTGTGTTGTTGCTGAGCATTCGCTTTGTTCGCACCAGTTCAAGTAGTCAGAAACAACATCACTGTGCTTATGCCGCACGGCTTGGTTTACATCAGTGGTTCCCAAATTTTTTTGTTCGCGGAACACTGCAAAGTTATTTTAAGTGAACAAGGAACCTCCACCAGAACGTCCAAGTAAACATAAATGCTTGTTTTCACCCAAATTGCCGTCAATAAAAGGTTTCGCAGTGCAAACAAAATTATGCACAATAAAATAACCATAAAGCAAGCTAGATCAAACGATGTAGCGGCTGCCACACACGGGTACGCGACTTTTCGGTCTGGCCGATTCGGTCTGGCCGTTTCGGTCTGGCCGATTCGGTCTGGGCAGTTTCGGTCTGGGGACATTTCGGTCAGAATATGAAATCTTGCAGAAATCTCTTACAAGTACACATTTTAACGCAAACATACTAACATCAACGAGAAGTTTTATTTAAAAAAACTAAAAAACAAGATCCTAGATCCAACCGTTAATCAGCATCAATATGATTTTCAGTATCATCAGCAAGCAAATGAAATCATTATTGACATTTTGCAATTAAATACAAATTCTTGAAAGCCATGATTACAATTCAGATTGAATCGCAGTCATGACTCCTCAAAGGGAGTTGGTAGAACACCAGCTAGAGTGACATTTTGTCTGCCTACAATCATTTAAACAAACGAATGTAATAAGTTGTTTATGTACAGAAATGTCGTGAGGGAAATGTCCCCAGACCGAAACGGCCAGACCGAAATGTCCCGTGACCGAAACGGTCCAGACCGCAAATGTTCAGACCGAAACGGCCAAACCGAATCGGCCAGACCGAAACAGCCAGACTGTCACGGCCAAACCGAATAGACCAGACTGAAAAGTCCTTTTCCGGCCACAAGCCCACAGGGTTAAAGAACACATCAGCTCTTTTTACTTAAAGCGGGAAAGTATAGCTCGTGTAACCCTTTGGATTTCTCTATGAAACTCTAGGGTTCCGCAGAACCCTTTCCAGGAAACGCTGGTTTACATACTTACATTACTTTTAGGAAAAGAATGGGAACAAAATCCAATGAATTATAACCAACTGTGACCCTGCCTCACAATAGCGACATGATGTTGTTCGAGGAAGTTGGAACGGTGTTGCTGGAATAATGTCCGCTGATAAAGCTGCAGGTCGTTGTTCATCAAAGCAAAATGTTTCGATGCCAATGGTGAAAACAATGTTCAACTTTCATTTGAACTTGTTGCATTTAATTAATTCACTGCCGCCAGAATGAAGCATTATTTTCCGCGATGTAGAGCTGGTGGAAATGTGAATATATCTGGATATACAACTCACTGTTCCGATTCGTCGTTTCGTTTACATACATTAATGTTTCCTTGGAAGAATCCGTGCAAACCTACAATTAACATGGCATCAAAAACAGAATGGTATAATTGAACTGCAAATAGCTGTCTTGCACGAGAAAATATCTGATCTACACTTAAATGCTGTCTTGCAGAGCAATAATAAGATCTGCAAATGTTCAATCACACCTCAGCTTCGTGGCATATAGAAAACATCTTTAGATTAAGAACTGCTTAAATGAACAAAAATGCAACTAATACAATACTTCTATGACAACATGAAAATCCCCCAAGATAATGCTTTACTTCAAAGCACAGGTGGCAAACATTGAGAAGCAGAACATGAGAATGACATGTTGAGAAAAGTTACGTTTCGGTTTTGCTTCTTTGTCGAGTCGTTTGCCAACTGATACTGTTGTAAGCCGGAAAGAAGGCATCGTTCATGCCTGCAGTTGGTGTACATTCACGTAATTTCCGCTTACAAATTTGCTGTTGAGTGTCTTCATGGTGAATCCATGCTCCTCATTTTGCAGTACTTGTGATAAGGAAAAGTCTTTCATAAAAAGTGCTATTTAAGCTGAAACCTGTCAATTAGTTTGTAAAGCCAATCACTTGAATTCCGATATGAAAATATCGGAACACCGTAAGTTTCATTGCACGGAAAATGATGTGGGTTATTTGGACGGCGGGCGTCTGGCATAATGGAGAGCAATACCCACCTCTAGCTCGCATAAGCTCAATTCATAATCATTCTCCCCTCAGTGAGCTTCTTCGCTGGTGTATTTGACAACTGAGCGAAGAATCACTGTTGGCATGAGGTGCTTCCAGGCATCGTAGGTACCAGTGTTTTTTAAGTTTTTTAAAAGGGGGTCATGTTGGAGCTTTAGGGTGTCAACACCATTTTCCGTTTTATGTCTGATATGTACTTTTAACTTATTTTCACAAAAACGCAAGTTTCCTTCCAAATATGCTTAATTATTTGAATACGACATTCACATTTGGCAAACAAAATAAAGATAATTTCATAAATAGAAAGTTTCAATGCAGACCTGCAAACTCATTCATACATTCATTTTCGTGCCCGTTTTTCCTTCGGTGTAAGTCGCAGGGGCAGTAGACCTACTGTACTGTAGGATAACGCGAAATACCTCACGATCAACAGCAATCTCAGATAGTAGTTCTGCTGGCACCACACCAAGACGCGACCACGCAAGGTCTGAGATGTAGTCACGTCACCTGGTCCTAGTACAACCTTCGGGTCGCTTTCCCGTGGGTGTACTGTAGACTGTAGTCCAAAGGACTTACCTCGCCAATCTTTCCGGGACATTCTGGAAACATGGCCGGACTAACATAGCTGGGATCTCTCGATTCGGAGAAGTGGCTTGGCATCCCAGGTTTTACCGATTTCAGACCTGTGCTCTTTGTCACGAAGTGTTACACTGAGAAATCTCCGCAAATATCTCATCTTTGCGGTTTATTCTTTTGACAGTATTCCCTCAGTTGTCACCTATGATTCATGACCACAGGTGAGTATCCGAACAAAGAATCTTGGTGCTTAGTTTCGATTTCCAGGGGTCAACTGCTCGTCCCGTCCCCCCCGCTGCAGACGCCCATGCGCGGAGTGCTACCATTGACTTGTTATACAACATTTGCAACAGTCACAACAAAAGTAACAGCGTGGACCTTGGCGCAAATTTAGCGGAGCTGCGGCAGCTGACCTCACGTGACAGCCCTGAAACAAGTATATGATGAAACTGAGCAAACCCTGAAGATAAGCAAATATATCTTGACACATGACTGCAAGACGTTTGAACCGATTTTTGTTATCAACCACTTAACTAAGTTAGACTTCAGCTCATGCAATGAGCAGGGTATGCAATATTTGGTTTCATCACACACGCGCAGTTCATGTGACACATCAGAAGATCGGTGTCTTAAACGCTCCAGCACAATATGTCCTGCAATTTGCTTTTGAGCACCACACTCCCGGCCGGTATCCGATCTACAGGCACCTGGACAACTGCAACCCATACAACTGCCACTGGATAACTGCCACTCGGACAACTGCCACCCAGGACAAACATCCTGGACAACTGGCACTCGGACAATTGGCACCTAGGACAAACACCCTGGACATCTGCCATGTAGGACAACTGCCACCCGGACAACCGCTACCCCAAGGGTTGTCGTTGGGTGGAACATGTTCGCAGACTTTCTTCATGTTTTTCTTTGTAGTGCAATGAAAGTGGAAACATCATTAAAAACTGATCCAAAAATTAGTTTGAAGTGTTGTTGAAAATAGCTATTTTTTATGTGCGTTTCCACATTTCTTTTATTAGCACCACACCCGGTGCCACCCAGACAAGTCTCACCTCGGATATTGCGTTTCACGCTATCAAATCCGGTTTGGTATATCACGGCACGTAGAGGACTTCTCGCGACAGAGCGGATGAGAACCTCTGGCCGTTACGGTAACATTGCTTCAACATACTTCAGGAAAAGTTAGTTGAAACGTGGCTGCTGCTGTCATGTAACTCACAAATCAAAAGCTAAGGTAAAATAGTGCACACAACGTAAACCATTAAAAGAAAAGGGATTTAAATGAGTACGTGGATTGAATGCGATAATGTGCGTAAAACAGTTTTCTGTGAAAAATTGAAAACGCCCATATAAACCTAGGCTTTTCACAAAACTTAAGAATGTTTGTGAATATGTAATGATATAGACAATCGACATGACATTCTTCACCCAGAGGGTTCAAAGTTGAACTTAGGTTTCTTAAAAGTGGTCAGAGGATGAAGAGATTTTTGCTCTACACCACATCTTCGTGAAGTTCAAATAGCTTCAATGGCAATAAAGGCAAAAACTCAATATGTCTTAGGCGGCAGATTCCCTGGTGGCGATCGTTCTAGGTGGCAGTTGTCCGTGTGGAAGTTGTCCTAGGTCGAAATTGTCCGGGTGGCAGTTATCCTGGTGGCTGCAGTCCCATAAACCACCCAGACCACTGATGAAGCCACACTTATTTGTGCATAGTAGAAAAGACCCACACCAGCATGAGAGCAGTTAAGCCCGACAAACGTTGGTGTTAAAAGGAAAACTGCAGCACAGTTGATACTCCGTTTGGATATGAAATTGAGAAGTCATATATGTTGCTTTGCCCCAATCCCGTGGTCAACATTTCATTTGCCCAGTGTGCATTGCTGCTGTTAGTGGAATTCAGTAGTTATTACGCAACAGGGCGTCTCGATTTTAGCTGTCTCTGTTTTTCATCAAGTGGACTGGTTACTTTGGAGTGGAGCCAGTGTTGCCAAGTGTGCTATTTTCTGGGTAAAATTAACGTTTGGTGGGTAGCGGATTATTGGATATTTTCAAAAAAGTTTTTGGGGAAAATTTGTCAGATTTTTGTGCGAGATTAAGACCAGTGTTTGGATCATCAAAAAGTTGTAAAAATCGTTACTTGAAGAATAAGATATTTCATTTCAATTTCTACGTGTAGCGGATTTCGAGAACCAAAGGAGTTTTTTGCGTGTGAGGGCATCTGGGCAATATTTGGTGTTAGAGTTATATCAGCGTGTAGCATGGGTTGGGAATGCGTGGGAACGGGGTTCCCACATCTCTTTTTTTAGCACTACACCCCTGGAGAATAGATGTTGTGGAATGTCCTAAGTTGCATACATACTGCTAAAATTCTTCCAGAGAACATGGTTATAAGCGATACTATTAGTTTTCAACAGCTTTCGTTTGACGTGTTATAAGAAGCTAAATGGAAAAATGCGATTCTTGTGCCCTGTTTCGGTTAGAAAATCAAAACAAGGATACTGTAGAGATGTAAACCACTATTTGTATAGATTTTTTGTAAAATTTTTCAATTTTGAATAACGTTCTGCAAGTTATTGGAATTGAGTCATCGCCTTATTGTTACTTGGTCAAAATCACATGTCAAATTCCTCTTTTAATGTTCTTCAGACAACTGTTAACCTTGAACTATGTAAAGTTGACCACTGGCTGAGAGCCAACAAGCTTTCTCTTAACTACAATAAGACTAATTTTATGCTATTAACTTCTCGAAAACACAATCCTGCTTCATTTAAAGTTATCATAAATAACCACAACATTTCCC
>Ga0210059_1004684_pt1 | contig 22101 bp, 10 predicted proteins | sample Ectturendosymbi2_FD_188042 | JGI IMG/M metagenome (GOLD analysis project Ga0210059, IMG submission 188042) | Ecteinascidia turbinata endosymbiont from Florida, USA - Sample 2 (SPAdes) (version 2) | ecosystem: Host-associated > Tunicates > Ascidians > Unclassified | place: Key West, Florida...
CCCAGGACAACTGCCACCCAGGACAACTGCCACCCAGGACAACTGCCACCCAAGACAACTGCCACCCAAGACAACTGTCACCTAGGACAACTGTCACCCAGGACAACTGTCACCCAGGACAATTGCCACCCAGGACAATTGCCACCCAGGACAACTGCTACCAAGGATATTGGTTTTATGCATTACATACATTTACAAGCTATCAAATTCAGTTTGGTATATTGTGTTGCAACACATAAGACTTCTCGCAACAGAGCACTTGAGAACCTCTGGTTATGATAATATTGCTTCAACAATCAACATACTTTAGGAAAAGTAAGTTGAAACATTGCTGTTGCTGCCATGTGACTCACAAATCAAAAGCTAAGGTAAAATAATGCACACAATGTGAAAGAAGAAGAGAAGGCGTTTTTAGGAATCCGACTCTGACTCAACCAAAAAACTTCTGACTCTTTACAACTCTTGACTCTTCGACCCTGGTGTGCAGGTTTGATTTGATTTTGGTTGTCCCTAGTGTACTGTTTAGTTCTACCCCCACTTGCCTTTACTTCAATGCATAGCTCTATTGCCTTCCGAATGTTTTATGCTTTCTGTAAGTTTTGTTGTCCTATTGTGCAGTGTTACTTCACTCCTTAATTAACTATCTTGACCATCGCTTGGCCTATGATGATGCTACAGTGTTGTGCTATATTCTACTTTGCTTATAACTTCTGAGGCGATTTCTCAAAAACAAATTTTTAAATGGACACCACTGAATGGCAGCCAATTGTTAGTTTAAACCTTAGTAATCGATTAAATTTGCAGTTCGAAATTTTCAGTCAAACCAGAAGGTCTACTTCAATATGAACAAACATTTTAGATAATTATTTACACAGAGAGCAACTTGATTGTTTTGTGTTGTTTTCTATCAATGTCAGTGTACATCATGGATGGCCAAATTGACTCTGACCAGGATCGACTAGAAAATTTTTTGCTAACTTGCAATTGACTAGTCAGTAATAAAGTCACAAATACAAAATGCCGAAGTTGAGTGTCACACGTGCAAATACAGTGTACCATTGCCTTAGTAAGTTATGCACAGACAGAAGGCAAAGTGTCTGTTACGCCTAAATCATGATTGTCACACAATAGGAAAACATTACAACACCTTCGCGGCATCTGTCTTTGCTAGCCTATAGTCAGCCATCGCAAGAGGCACCAAAGAATTACGTGACCAACCAATTGATGGATAATTTTTATGTACTTTCTGGAATATTTATTGAAAAGTGTTCTTTTTAGGTATCTTAATTCAATGCAAAATCAGGTGTGATCAACCAACTGAGACTCAGCGATCGACCGGTATCGACTTGTTGGCCTCCCTTGATATACATGATCGTGCAGTATCAAAAAGCAATACAGCAAAGACTTTTGTAACAAAGGATATAAATTATTTTTGAGCTAAGCTGAGCATTAACCGGTATGACATTTTTAGCAAAACATTGGCAAGGATTTTATTGATTGAAACATTTATTAACAAAGAACATAAAAACACGAGGCAGTGACTATAGGACAGTGATGGCGAACCTTGTGTAGACCGAGTGCCCAAATGGCAACTGTAAACTCACTGATGCATTCCAAAGTGCCAACACGGCAATTGAACCCGAATGGGCCAACTGAGGTTTTGGGTTAAAAAAAATAACATATGAATTGACATCTTTTGTCTTAAAAGAAATGCACAATAACAAAGCTCCAACATTTTCAGTACATAGCATACATATTGCTTTCCCATTGTGTTCAATCACTCCAAATGACTCTGTACAGGCCCCTTGGAATGATCTTCAATATTCTTTCTTTGCTTTATTCGCTGCGCTCATTTTTTGATGTTTAAAACTTGGAGCCTACAAAAACACATAATTTTAAAAAATGAAACACCCAGTTTAAAGCTATTCCTATGCAAAAGTAGCTACCACTAAAAATTAGATATTCCCTGAATTAACAATCTACTGCAATGATTCTCAGAAATGTGTCCAATCCCCTCTTAAATGCATCTAGGCTAGATGCCATCACTGCATCCTTTCACGAAGAGTTTTGCAGGTTAATTACATGCTGGAAAATTGTGCTCACTGTGTACATGCTGGATGATCGTTAGTAAACTGGAAATTGTATGCATAACCACCACATAAATTTAAAGATAGTTTTGTTTAATCAGCAGATGTAAAGAGATAAAGACATAGTATGTCAATCAAAGTAAGTCATGTATGGCAGTTGGTTATTTTTCACACTGAAACTGTAGAACTGTGTGGCTTGGGAATGTAGTTACGTAGGTATTGAGGAGTATTTTTTTTGCAACTTGTTGCAGCTTTCACTTAAACTTATCCAATATTATAATGTTATACTAGGCTGGTGTCAGGTCACTAAACTGGTGTCACTAAAAAGGTGTCAGCAACCGTTGCATTCTGTCATCATACAGAAACATTACATAACAGACGAATAATTAAGATTTGTTGAAAGCATATCAGACAATTGAAGACAGCCTGATGAAAAGTTGGATGAAGTTGTGCATCACTGAACAAAAGCATACAAATTGTTTCTAATCAAGGCATCAAATGTTCTGACAAAATAGGTCACTTGAGTGGTTGAACACATACAGTCATGGCGTTGAAATGCAATTTAATGCAAAATGTGAAAGGCATTGTTGTAAGCAACACAGAGGTGTTTGATACTAGACTATATGTACTAGCACCACAATTAGCAGACATGATACATTGGTATACAATATCCATGAAACAGTATTTTTAAGTGCAGTAGAGCACTGAGAAAAGGTGCTCTGAACTTGTTTGCTGCGCAATAAAGTTATTTCACTTGGCTGTGAGTGTCAGTGACATCCTTCAGTGAGGCATGAAGTTATACACCAAGATATTTGACTTGTTCAGCAAACTTAACATAACATTCAGGGAAACAGCAAGTGTTGCAGGTTGTTTGGACATTTTGGGAAGATAAACTACACCAACATTCTTGTTACAATTGAAAACAATTTCAGATTCAGCAGTATAAACACAACAAATATTCAGAAGGCATTCAAGAGCACTGAAGCTGGGAACAAACATACAAATATTAAGCAAACAGTAGTTGATTTGCAGCGATATTTCACATGGGGCATTCTGTTCTGGCTGTGCCTAGCTGGACTGAAAGTTCATCAAGGTAAGCAGCGAATTATAAAGCATTTGTCACTGTTTCATGTATATCACATATGTAAACCTGTGTGGTACATGGATTTAAATTTTGGTATGAACTTAAGATGTATACATTTAGTTGATGAAGGAGAGCACAAAAAATGGGGAGCATTGCCCAATGCTCTGCTGTGGCTACGGGTCTGCTTATGCTGCGCAGCTTTTCGACTACATCAAGTAGTGTGTAAGATGCTGACTGCTGCATAGTTGTCCTAATAAACTGCTCTATGATGTAACATGCCTTTGCAGGTTTTTACGTGCTAAGCGGATAATTTCCTGCAAACAAGTCGGGGTACATGCTGTGGTAGTTGAATGTTTTAGTGACCCAGTTTTTGCAGTATTTGATGTTGTATGGTTCTTCATTGCAGTGAAGTGATAGCTTCAACACTGTTTAGAGTTGTACATATTGTTGTTGGACTTGTGAGATTTGAGCGTAGGCACATACACATTTGAGCGCAGGCACATTTTTTTGTTTTGAGTACCTATAGTGATTTGTTACTCATATTGTTAACTGACATGCTGCAATGCTGTTTTATCTTCAACCTGTTGGACTACATATTTTGATGGTTTATGTAACTGTTGTTTGTATGTATGGAATCTTCATTTATGTCATATATAATGACATTTATGTAATGTCGTCTCTTCATAATTACTCTTTGCTCTCATGCTTGTGTCATTTGTATATTTTATTGCTTATTTGGAATATGTTCCTAACTTCTCGCAATCTGCTCTTTCGTTTGTAACTTTTTCCATTTGTTTACAATTATTCCATTTGTTTATGTGGCCTACATACTGAAGAAAAAAATGCACGGTAATATCTTTTAACTGTGCTTTGAGCAATGCAAAAATATCGGTATCGGCAATGGAAAATGAAAAACATCGGTATCGGTCCAGAAAACCCTAATTGCTCAAGCTTTAACTATAATTCCCACCCAGTATATTGAAAAGGGAATTTTAGTGTCCCACAGCAAGCCTAACTTATTTTGCACTGTGGATAAATTACGTGTCGTAGGGTTCCTTGCAGGCACCCCATAACACTGTGTACCTCATGAAGGACTCAATTCTTTAACTCTGAAAACTTCATATCATGTGTAATGGTATTGATGCTACCATAGCATTCAGGTATCTTGCAGAAGCTGTTTCATTTTTAACCTGACTCTGGCTGCAAGTTTTGTTCTGAACCACTTGGTAATGCTGCTCTTTGTGAAAGTCTCAATTTTGCTTGCATCATTGTAAGAACAAGCAGATTTATGTTGATGTAGAATGTAGCATCATTGTAAAACATGATGTGTTGGTGGACTTAGGTGAATCTAATGTTGAGTTATTGAAGAAATACCTGTTTGTTTTAGCATATTTGTGAATGCAGTTAACTTACTTATGCAAATGTATGTGGCAAGTGTGACCAAACTGCAGCTCGCGAGCCGCAACCTTTGCATGTGGCTCTTTGAGCTTTGTGAAAAATTATTTGTTTTTTTCTTTTTCTATTGCAAAGTATAGAAATCTTGTAAAATGGTGTTGTGGTAGATAGTGTGCCATATAGTATTACTGTAGCAAGTCGTTACAAAAAGAATTATATGTCACAGAAGCGTAGATTGCAAATGAATGTGTTTTTAGATTTTTATGTTGCAGTTCTTTGCAATGTGGATTTTACAATATGCGGTTCATACATGGAACAGGTTTGGCCACACCTGGTATATGGTGTTGGTGCACTGCCAGCTTATTTCCTACAAATTGAATTTTCAGTTACATTAGGCTTTACTTGTGTTAATGATAAATTTGATTAATGACTGATATTTTCAAAACGTTAACAACAAAGAGCAATGGCTCTCATGACGGTACAACGCACCTCATCAGTTTCTGATTGTGAATCAGCCTCTGCTCCTACTTCAGTAAGCTGCGTACTTAATGTGGAATTCCACTAAGTTTTTCACTACAGTGGGAAAGTCATTGTATTGTGATTAACTCTTTGGCGTCCGGCTGGTTTCAGGGATTTTCGGAAAAAAACCCGCCTAAATGCATGTGGCGTTGCGTGGGAATTTCTCTGGTCTGGTATGCTCTACAGACCTGGTAAAAGTCTCAAAAGACGCGGAGAGTCTTCTTGTCTGCACTCGAAAAAATTTTTTTTGCTTCGGGGGGTGTGGGTTTTTTGTGAGTGACGTCATAAGTGGAGAACTTTTAGGCCACCTTGGCCCACTTTGTCTGGCCCTGGGCGCCAACCGTTAGGTGGTAGTATTTCGCTGAAGTTTTTACTGGAAACTAGGCTACAATCCGAGTCTTTTGATACTTTGGATGACCTGCTGGGGTTTCGGGTTCAAAAGTTGTGATGTAAGTTAGTAAAAATGTTTGACTAATTAGCTAATTAATTAATTTGTTTATTTTAGATCATAACCTTTAAAACAGAAACGCTAGAAAGTTGATCAAAGGCTCAAAAGACTCGGACTCGAGCTTATTTTCCAATGAAAACTTCAGCGAAACACTTTGGCCTAGTGGTTGGGCCCTAGGCCAGGCAACATGAGCCAAAATGACCCTAAAACTACTTCACTTATGACGTCAGTCACAAAAAATCCGCAGCCCCCATCCAAAACATTTTTTTCGAGTGTAATCTACTAGACTGGCCGATCTGTTTGAGCCCTTGAACAGCTCTCTAGCGCTGAGGAGCTAGGGTGTTGGCAAGGCAACCGAAAACTGCTGTTTTTTAGGCCGAAATCGAAGTACGAATATATCGTACGCCGGTTCTCAAAGTGTTAATACATTGATGTTTCAAACTATTTAAGCTAAAGTAGATTGTGTAGCAATGCTGTTTAACCTTTTGTTATCTTGTGAAACCATAAATTTACTATTGTGACTGTCTGCCCCAAGACTGATTGATTGAAATCTTGGTGCAAATCATGCAATAAAATTCAAAAAAATCAAGCAGAAAATCATAAGCTGTTTTAAGTTGTGTAATGTCTAATATGACGCATTTGATTAGAATTCTAATAGATTTTCACTTATGTTAGTATAGAAGACAGTTCTTGTGATGACACAAGTTAAAAGCTATTAAAGTTTTATCAATCATAGCTTCTGTGAGACCACATATTCATTCTATGTGAACTAACTGCAAAAAAGACAAGTGGACTGAAATCGCTAACCCTTGCTGACTCCGAAGTTAGAACTGTTAGAATGCCACAAATTTGGAAGTGTAGACTGGCATAAAGTGAAACTTGCATCTAGCTTCCAACAAACATGTAGGCGGCTGACTGTAAAAATGGTAGTTATGGAACATATTTTTGATTCATAATAACAGTTACATACAAGTTTTTACTGTTTTATGCATGTATTGTCAGTTATACTTTTGCAGAAGCTGAAGTAGTGAAAGCTATGTTACAATATTTAATTAGGCTATAGACTGTGCGCCAAACAATCTGGCAAACTTGTATTTATGTACAAGCTTCTTAGCATGCCGTGAGTGAGTGTAAATGAATTTACTAAACTGAGGGCTTGAGCATTGTCTTTTCAGTAAACATTTCATTTTGTATACCAGATCTGGTGTTATGAAAGAGAGTCTGAATGAAAGTTCAGCTGTTTGTAGTTACTTAAAGTTAACGAAATCCTTTACAGTTAGAATTTACAAGGATTAAGTAGCCACCCATACATATTAAATCATAGAAATAAAAAAGTATGATTTAATTCAAAAAAGTCCGATTGAAATATAACAAACAGATCTTTTTGATTAAAAAAAAATCATGATTTTTATCAACTCTGGTCTGCTCTGACCATCATGAAATCTGCCTTTTTAGTTCAAAGTTGATAAAGTTTTTCTTATGGAGGAAAAAACGTTTTGTGCAAACCATTGTTTTTATATGCATTTTTACATATTTCTTCTGTATGCTACAAGTTGGTTGTTATCATAGAATCAAAGCCATTTGTGAAACAGCTGATAATACTCATGCCTTGCTTACTGGGTACACCACTAGCTTGTCATTGTAAGTTTCTCCTACCATTCAATTTGGTGATTAGCTTACATCAATTCACAACTAGTGCATCACATTTTACCTTTGGAGTGAAGATACCAGGATTGATGTGTATAAAAATCCAAGGATTTTGACCTTTCAAGAATTCTGGGATGTTTTCACTGAATTTTTCAGAAAATCAATGTGTGAAAAACAAATTTGACTGAGCAGTTTTAATCACCTGCAGTCAGAAATTCTGACTCAGAACTTGATTTTCTGTATACATTGACACTTTCATGATCTCATGCTTAGCTTATATCATCACTACATGAGCCTAAATTTTCCTGAAGAAATAGCTTGTCTTGAATCCCATTCGTTCTGTATGCATTTGAAATGTAGATTTGCAAATGACTTGTTATTGCCTTATCAATTTCATGGAATCTTTACGTACTGTTTTTGTACATGTCTGTTGTGTTAGGAGTCCGATTCTTTTGAAGAACTTCAAAATGAGAAGCTGGATAAAGTGCCATGCTTGCAGTCACCTGCTAAGTCTTCAAAAAGATTAGTGAGACAGGGGTAAGTCCAGTAATAATGCTGCAAGTCAAGTCAAAATTAGAAGATTTGTTTTTCAAGTTTTTAGTGGCTGCAGTGCCTCTGGTTAAACATGATTGTGAAATCTGTAATTTCTTAGGACTTGCTTCAATGGGAAATTGGTAGTATGCATATATTTTTAAACAGAGCAGTGCACTCTTGGATTTCTTTTGTTTGTACAGATATATTTTTGCATTGAACGTACTTTTTGTAGCTGGTATGTGCAATGATTTAAAAAAATGTAGCAAGAATCAGGGATATCCAGAACAACGTTCTAGATGTCTTTGGCAAGAATTGGCTGTGAAATTGTTGTTTGTATTACCTCTGCTGTGCATTCCACACATGTGTAATATCATTGTCAGCAAATCTGTTTTATTGAGAACAGTTTGTATTTGATTCTTTTTTTCTGGAAGAGGTGATTCTAGCGATGTCGTTAATGGTGTTTGTTACTTCATATGCTTGTTAACTTTATTTACTTTTGTCACTTGATCACTTTAACCTGTGTGTGTCAAAGATTTACGGTGTGGAAAGGGCTGTCAAGCAATTGACTTTTATAAGGTGATAAACATGAAAGGAACGATGTCTTGACACCGACTTAGGCCCAGAGTTGCGTTGCATGTAGATCCTCTCGCTTGGGTGTGTTCAATTAATGTGCGCTGTCAGCGCACTTCCTGCTTGTTTGAGCACAAGCACGATGTTTCGGTGCGCCGAGGTGTGGTTGTTGGCAAATAATCGCGAGGTGGCGCTACTGCTGTCTGAACGTCACTATTGGGCTGCCTCGATCGTGGTTGCTGATTTGTTTTCTGGTATGTAAATTGAGTCTATTTGCATCATATTGAGGCGAGTATGTGTGGCAAAATTTGTACCAGTAAAAACACAAATTGATAGTGGTAATTAAATAATTGTATTTCTTAAAAGATATCGATATTGACGTGCAGACGTACCCAGAGTTCTTTGTTTTGTGTTCAAACGCTCGGATGTATGCAGGATGGTAGATTTTGCTTGTTGGATGGCGTATCCTTGCAAATGTTCCGCTACGTTTCAGTTGTGCGTTGGTTTGATGATTAAAGGCAATTCTATTGTGGCAGAAGCGTCAGTGAAAACTTTTTCGCTGTGAAAGGAGCTGCTCTAATCTTGCCCCGGCAAACCAGCTTGGCAACTGCTAATCTTCAAATTGTGAAGAAATTCGGAGGTATGTATCGTCATGTTTCAACAGGAATGTTCAGTGTACTTTTTTTGCATGCTCTCGAAATCAAAAAATGATAACTTGGTAAGTTTATTTGCTTGAATGCTGCACATGAAAGAACTGCCTAATAGAAGTTTAAATGAGAAATACATTTATGTTTGTGAGAATGATATATTTTGACTTGGAGTTGAAATTTTATTGCAATGCTATCATCTTAGCCAAGTCTTTTGCAGTATTTGCAACCTGGCTATGTTGTTGTATAACCGTTTTTCTATTTCTTTTCCTGGTTCTTGATAGCGCTCTGGAATTAAATTAATAAATAAAATATTCACATATGGGATGACTGATCATTTGTTTAGCAAACAGCGGTATGTCTTTAGCAAAAATGCGACCGGATTCAACCGATGAGATCAGTCTGTCGCAGTTTCGCGCAGTTTTAAAACCCATTCCAGATAATGTTAACACAGAGTGCTTGATCTTTTGTTTTCGTCGTTTTCGTCTAGTAGCAAACCTAATTATCAGTTCTTAGTCTGGAGGCTCGATTGGGTCCACAAAGAAGAGTTGATGAATCCGTGTACTCATTGGCTACTGGAGATATTGGATATAATAATATAGTGTCAAAACGTACTTTCTGGGGTTAACGACAATCATGGTGGAGTTTTCCACTCATGTCATTGTATTTATTAAATTTAGTCGACAAAGACTTTTACTGATCGGGAATTTATCCCACGGCTTGAAAAGGCTGAAAACTGCTGCTACAGCGCAAAGCGAACGTATTGTGGTAAATGTTTTGCTTGTTTGGTGTTGTCAGAAGATTTGTGCGTTGTTGACTGGCCAAACGATTTTGTCTTGTGTTTCTCAAGCTGCATTTTGCGCAGCATAGCTTGTAGTTGGATCGTATATTGACTGTTGGATGATGGTTTGGCGATCTTAAGCTGTTAGAATGCAGTATATTAACAGGATGAGAGTTTTCTCACCGTGGTTGTATTTCATTAGCTTTTCCATTATACCTTCCCCGCTTCAGTTTCTACTCTTGATTCTAACGATCCGTGTGTGTTCCGCCAGTAAAAGTAAAAAATGAAATGTTGCTTACAGGGTTTTCGAGTGTATGATTAATTTCAAGTCTATCGGTGTTTGCAAAGCGTGTCCTGTAGTTATTGTGGAAGTTCCGTTTGTGTCGAACTTTGTCAATGTCGCGCATATGCTGCTGAAAAACTTTTTTGACGCTTGGTCCGATGTGAAAGAATGTACATTGTCCGTAGATAGTGCTCGTGTGTTTGATAAAACTAGGAGCAGCATGATCGCAGGGAAGGATGCTTCTAAACTTGGTGAAGCTCTATTCATGCCGGAGGAAGAAAGGCTTTTTTGCAGTCAATATTTGAACAGCTTGTTAAAGCAGTGTCAGTGTTTCTATAAAACTTCCAACAGTTTGTTTACGCAGTTTCTTTAGTGTTTCTATGAAAGTTCCAATGTCACTGAATTGAAATGTCGCTGAGAATTTATGGAACTTCACTGTCCACGATTCTGGCTGCCATGGTAAAGATGTTGTGCACTTCGCTTTTACAGACGTACCAAATCATGGTTTGTTTTTGTTCGTCCAAACTTCAGTTAGAAAAAGTACTGCAAATTTAGTAGATGCGCGTGAAATCGCATGCCAAGTTGAACGCGCAGCCAATTCTTGTGGAATCAGAGTCGCTAAATCCGATTTGTAATTAGCAAAAATTGAATCATGATTTTTTCAATTTTTGCTAAGATTTTTAATTAGCAAAAATTGAATCATTAGCATCCTGCTACTATTTTCTAATGAGTCATATTGACAAACAAGAAGGACTCTTGTCCTTAACATGTAATTGTCATTGTAATGAATTCAATCTTTTAGAAGAGTCACAAAGTCCACGCGTGCCTGGATCAAGAGTTTGAAGGTCTTTTAGCGATTGCTCCAAGGTTGCCTGGAGCAGGTAATGCCGCCGAAAAGGGAAAAAATAAAAATACTGTTCAGACTTTGTCTTAAGACTGCGTGAGCTGCGTGTTGAATGTGCTTTGCAAGTCATAGGATTTGTTACCGGCAACGTTGAACTTATTCGTACGATCCCAGCTTCAGTGGGAAGAAAAGCGTCAACATTTTCGTTGCGACATTTGAAACTACTGGATTGCTAGGATTCTGAATTCCACGAAATCCTGATTAGGCAAGATTCTAGTAGGTGTCGAGAACTTTGGCTGCCTTTGCCAATGCTTATGTGGACAGCGCAGGATTGGTGGTGCAATTTATGATTCAATGCAGATGTAAGTCGGTAGTGTCGGTGAAGGTAAAATGGCACTGAAACCTGCAATGCAACTATTGTCGCACTCTTTTTAGTAGTTCGTATAGCTTCTTCAATGGTTGCACAGCAGAAAACCAGACACCAACTTAAATCTATACGCAGTTTTGTTTGGATATGTGGTTTGTCGACTCTGTAATGATATAGACAAGTCCAAAGTGCCTCACTATATTCATACATATGACGCGTGTTGTTTCCTGCATTGAAATTCTTGCTCGTTTTAATCACAAAGTGTGACAGCAACCACAGATCAGATAAAAAAGTACTGAGATCACGTTGTTGAGAATTCTGGGCTTACCAACACATCTAAATGCAGTTCACATATGAAATTATTGTGAATTGACTCCTTACTGCAGGGACAAATCAAGCAAGTGCCCAAGGAGACCAACAGTTTTGTACATAATTGACACAACATGGAAAGAGATAATGCATACACCGATGATTGGATGCTTGTCACATTTCTTTTAAATTCAAATAACTTCATCAGAAATCAGGTAATTATTGCAGCATTGCTTAAACATGGGCTTGCTCATACCATTGTGGAAGGTGCAGTACAAGTACTATCAGCTAAGAGAAGCTCTGTCTGTTAAATATCCACGGACAACAGAAGACTTCGGTGCAACTTCGACCAAAGTTTTCAAGACCTTGAACACACAAAATTTGAAATCATGATAAGACAGAGAAAAGCGAAAATGTTATAAACGAAGTATGAACCCAGACACAAACGCTTAAAGTTTAGGCCAAAAGCTAGTCCACCTAGACCTAAAATTGCGCAATCGCGAAAATGTTTGTAACAGTTTTGTGTGAAAGCGCAATGCAGCTTACGTAACTGTTTTAGACCAGGGGTCTCCAAACTACCGCCCGATGGCCAAATCCGGCCCGCGAAGCTGTTTCATCCGGCCGCAAAGACATTTTGTCAATAATGAAAAAATAATACTGTATATTTAAGAATATTTTGTTGATTTGGTAGAATGTAACATTTCCCGAAACAATCACATTACGTAAGAAATGCGGCCCTCGAGCTGTTGTGTTGCTTATGTGGCCCTCGGACAAAAGTTTGGAGACCCCTGTTTTAGATAATTGGCTTTTTTGTGAGATTGCCAGTAATGTGAATGTTGTGAAAAATTTGCTCTATCGATAAAAATTAAGAACCGAATAATAGAAAACGGCCTATACGAAACGATTGGGATAATTGCACCGTATTTTAAAACGAGGCTACTGGGGTGTTTATCACGGTCGCCTCGATTCGACATCCATGCTTTCAAACACGCTCTTGATGTGGAAGGGCTGCTATTGAAAGCCCGTCATAATTTCGCAAGCACAGTTTTGCCAAAACTTTTATACCATCATTTTATTTCCGTTGTACCTTTGGTAAGTCTCTTGCGAACGCAAATGGTGCTGTGGTAACCATTTGTTTGGAACTGAAAACGCGTACTTTTTTAGCTTCACCTGAATTCAACTGTTTGCTGCACAAAAGTTCAGGAAACTTCATCGATAAATTTTGGTGTGCATTATTAGACATGTTTGTTACAACCTTGTCGTGTTTCTCCTGTTGATTGTTTTATCTGTTGGTCCAGTTGCTTTTGAGTACTATGTGTCGGTGCTTAAACTGTCAACTACCACACCGTATACGAATAAGACATCTTAGTAGGTTCTTGTCATATGGTTGCTGTGAATTTTCTCACGACATTTCGCGACATCCTTTAAACACGTGAAGAGTATGAAGGAATCCCTATTTACTGTATTAAATTAATAGACAGTGTTTTTGAATGTGTAAAAGCTTGTGAAAATCTCTTATGCAGTTTTGGACTAAAGGTGCGGACGACTTTCCGTATGTCTGAACACTGGCAGTATTTGTAGTACTTTTTAACCGGTCTGATACTCAAGGCGATCCATGTTTGCGTAACGTTTGGTTTTTGGTTTAACCAGAGCAGAGATAAGCGTGAATTTGTTAAAGGGTGTTACATTAACAATGATAAACTACTGGATATTAACCTGATGTCATTATCTCTTTCTAAGCGGTTGATGATATTTTTTTGCGGAAATACCATTTTCTGCTAAGAGCATCCTGTCTTGTTTTGGGAACAAAATTTTAGCATTTCTTTTAAAATATTTTGGAAATTCCGGTGTCTGCACAATATTGGGGCATGTTGCTGAAATGATAAAATGTCTTTTGATCAGTTGGTGTATATTGAACGTTTCAAGAAATTTCTGGTAAAAGTTATAAGTGCGTTAAATAAATCTTGTAACCCACGTAGGCAAATGTTATTTCTGCACTAAGTTGGAAGATCAGTAAGCGAACAGCGATTTGCTTCTGTATTGCGGTCCTGGCTAGCTACAGGGTGCATTCCGAAAATCAATTTGGAAACTTTTCCTATGTAACAATATTCATGACTGCGAAGTATCACTAGTTTTACAAAACAAAATTTTTGTTTTGCTACAGTGAGGAATTTTATGATTGAGAGCTCTCTGGTGCAAGAGAGGTTATGATTCATGATCAAAATCATCACAAAACGCGAAGTTTGCATAGGCAGACGAGGCCTTAACCTGCGACTTATGCGTTTTGTGACATTCCTCGGTATTTTATTCATATAATCATTCTTGATATTTTTCTGCCGTGTGCAGACACTTGGCATGCACCCATACATCGTGACCTCTATCGTATAAACCGTGTGTTGTATAATGACCCTATGGCTACGGGCTGTTTCGTAGTTACTTCTCATTTGATGTTGTGAATTGAAAACAAATGAGACTTGCCAACATCTTCGCACCCGCGGTAATGCGAACGTAGTTTTTTACTTTTTTAATTGTTACGCAACGGAATTTTTGAGGGTTTTGTTTGATATAAAAATATGTTTCTCTGCTGTGCTTGGCGGACATTTTGCATTGCTTCTCTTGTATTGGAAGTGGCGTTTCGTTCGCCGTGTCTGCGTAAAGTGACCACAAAGCGCTGCAGATGTTAAGAATGTTAAATGGTGGGTGGGAATGTTCGCTTGCAGCCACCATTACGAAAGTACCACGCATGTGCCAGTCATTCTGACGTTGTTGTACAACACGTCTGATGCAAAATTATGTCTATTCTCGCTGTACGTTCTGAAATCACGTCAGCTTTTATAACCCACTCTATACAATTTTTGTTTTCACAGTTGCCCGATTCGCGCGTACCGCGTACTGAAAGTATTTTGGCTAAAGTTACAAGTGTCAGTCAGTCGTGTGACAGTCTTTAATTTATATCTCTATGACTACTTCTCCACTAACTCATGCCAAACTCCTTGACATCATTCGACAACACTTCTTGGAAAAATACAGCGTTTAGAAATGTACAAATTCAGTCTTATGGTTTTCACCAACCAAGGTGCATCAGAAGTTTATTTGCTTGTAAACGCGCTACCGGTAAAAAACAACTTAAGAACTGCAATTGTATATGGTCTGTTTTCGATTGCGAAGCATGACCGATCCAAGTGCCATTGAAACGGTACTTCAACCTTCATTTAGTGGCTTTCCGTTGAGTCTGAGTCATATGCTGAATATTGTGCACTTGAGTTTACGAGATCGGGAACAATAATATATTGACATTGCAGTTAGTTGCTTTGCGACTACACCACTTCGGTTGCTGTATACATATATGCAGAAACTGTTTCAACAACTCAATTTACGTTTGTTGTACTTTTAGATCCAGTTCTAGTAAATGTCAGATGAGTTTCATCAGTTTAAAGAATGCAACGAATTTATTTAACAGTTTTTGATGTAGAAAGGTTAAAAACCAATGATGTGAAAAGAAGAAGGTACGATAACAGTTGCTGTATGGACTTGCGACGGATAAACAATCCTTAATTTTGTCAGTAATTTTCTTCAAGTGGTTGGTGTTATTTTCATAATGATTGGCCACAGACAATCTTTTTTAAAGCTGGTAGAACTAATGCTTATCGATAACACTCCTAGAACTTTGTGACTGGATGCAGTGCCGAGAGAAGTTATTGAACATGATAATGTATTGGCTGTTGCTCATGCTCATGTGACTGAACATGTGTTATTAGAATGTGTTCTCAGCATATAACTTTGTTTTTACTTGAAAAAAGGTAACTTTCGTTAAAACATTTTTAGGGTGAACGACATGCGCTTTAGCACTGAACACTGAAGTTGTGCGTATCCATACTGATCTGTATGTTTGCGAAATTTTTGGAATAAACTTTTTCATAATATCATACGCGTCGTCGCAGCGGTTTTGTTTCGCTTGGTGCAGAATTTCGAAGATTGATGTTTTCTCGTGTGGGAAGGATTGTTTAACGTAAAAATAGCTGGAGACAAACAGCCATCTCACCACATACCGTCGCGTCCAGGTTCATTTCGTACCGTCTTTTCTTTAACTTCGTATGTTTAGAACTAACGGAAATATTTGATGGAAGACTGAAATCAATTTTCAAAGATGTGACCGCGATCTTGTTGCTTGGTCAGTAACATCTGAAAATAAAAACAAATATTTGAAGGAAGAGAGGTATAAGTGCACAGTGCAAAGGCGTGCGCGGAAAAATTTTGAAAATAATGATAAAAGTCTCTGCAAGCCACCCGCTATGTTAGGCAGCTTTATCTGTGATACGCGCTTTGATGCATTTGTGGCTCATTTAAATTTTCCAATCATTTGTTCGGTTGCTTTTGTCGTGAAGCTGTGTAACTCGATATTGGAAAAAGTTACCAACACCAACTGTACCCACTCTCAGCACGTCATCGCTCGTGAAACACGTGATCCGCATCGTTATAATGTTGGCAGTTACGATTCATCACTGCACACAGGTGCTGCTCATCACGTCTACTGGACTATGATTGTTGTCCTGAAATCAACGCATGCCGCAAGGACCACTGTAACCCATGCGCGTTGGCGTCGTGGTTGAGGTCAGAATGGAAACCTACTTTTGTCTAAATGTGCTAAACCCGTACTTCGACGGGTATGTGAAGGTTGACTGCACATGGTTGGCCACAGGCGTGCGCAGTATTTCTTCCGCTTCGTTCGAGACTTTCTACCTTTTTCATACGTAAGCAGTTGATGTGATCAGGAGCGAAACGACACCTTACTGCAGTTGTGTGAAAATATTTGTATTAGAGCTGACCTCGGAATGATCGAGTTCGCTTAGTTGTTGATTGTACTCCAGTTAAATTTAGGCACTCGGATCAGAATAAGCTGATGTCGACAAAATCAAGAATGATTGGGCGTGATTCGACTTTAGGCAATGTGTGAGAAAAGCATGTTGCAAAACCGCTTGGTATGCATGACGGTTAATTCAGTGCACTCAAGGAAGTGCAGAATACTTGGAACGTGCTTATGGCTTACATGCGCTGGTCGTTAGTGTGGCAGACTTTTGCAACGAATTTTGGTTTTTTTGTTGAAAGTGCGTCTTACGAAACCTCAAAACGAACGTATTTGAGGAGCAGCTCTACCTGACCTTGGTTGGCTTTGTCCAGCAGGTCGAAGTGATCTAGGAATGTGAGAATGCCAAGGTGTTTCCTTGTGCTAATAGAAATAAGCTGTGGCATTTTTTTTTAAGTATTAAGTGGTGCATATGCACCATGCAAATCATAATTGTTATCGTGGAGTTCATTTAGCTAAAAAATTATATATCTGTTTTGTCCAGTGTGCTGTTGGGTCAGACGTCTGCAGCAGTTTAAATGCTTTAGTCAGATAGCAAGCCTGCAGTTTTATTGACCAGTCTAGCTCGTTCCTAGTATGGCATGTTACTAGTTCAGTTTTTCTTTTCGTGACGTTTGGATTACACAGACCTTTACCGTGATGTGATCTTTGAAATTTTTAGTGAATGTGGATGTACTTTTTTGTTTGTTTGTTTCATCATTACGTGTGCCTCATTTTTGTTTTGCAGTAGAAGTGGACAATATGCTACATAAAAATTTTACAAGCGTATTTTATTACCTCTGACTGTAGATATATAATGCTTAGTGGCGCAGTTGTTAAGTAGGTAGAAGGCAACATCGAAGTAGTAGGAATGTAATACAGATTAAATGTTGGGCTAAAAATTGTATAATCGACAGTTAGATGTACTGAGTACTGCGCGATAAACAGCTTCTCTTGTTTGCTTTCGGAGTAAAATGCCCCTGGAGTTGAGTTTTGTTTTTTTTGACCCAGTGATCAGATGGTTTTCTCGTCATAAACAACCACTGCGTTTAGCAGTGCTTATGTTTGCTGTCGCTTATGATTATGCGTTACCACAAGAAGTCGTATAAAACAAGTTTTGTGTTTGAGGTATATTTTGCTTTCAAACTGGGGAGGCGAATGTGTTAGTGTTCCGTCCTCTACCTAAGCGAAAATTCACTGATCTCCGCAAAACTGCGCGCGCTGACGCCTCCACTCATCGCCTTGACAGTTTTTCTGTCCCGCGTGAAGAGTGCATCCTGTGTCCTTTGTTAGTGAATTTGATTTATGCCTTGTTTACTCCATGGCAGGATGCGGCAGTCCGTTTTCGTTTGTTTCATTGTTGGCTTGCCCCGGAGTTGGAGTTCACTTTTCTTGATTTGGTGCGAAGTTGGCAAGTTGCTAGCGTGTCTTTGTTCGCACTGCAAGCTGCTGAAGTTTCGTTCATGTCAACAGAACCAGGCTTAAGTCAGCGAAAAAGGAAGTTCCTGCATGAAGGTCATGACACTGTAAGAGCAAGCAGCAATATGCATGATAGCTGCTGGAGATCATCGTGAGTTAAGTTGGTCCTGTAAACAATTCTGTGTCACACCGTGTTGCACCAGGCAAAGAACGCTACGGTGTTCTCTACATGTTTTGGGATCATTCATCGTACGTAGGCGTCTTACAATAATGAGAAAATGTAAACACGTTGATGAATGTCGCTATTCCTTGAAACTGTTTCTGTGTCGAACACATATTCTGAACAAAATTAGATCTATGCACTCAGAAACAAAACTGAAACAAACAAAAAATAGAACAAACACAACTAAAACTGCAAGTTAAAAGTAAGGAGGTCTTTGTTTTTCACCATGCGTATGTAAAACTACCGCAATGGTCGTTAGTTATTAACTTATTATTGTACTGAACGTGGTGTGTGTTGACCAAAGGTATTGTAGTTGCTTAGTTCGATGTCTGCATTTCACCGTAATGACATCTGGACCACAAGTACTGATGCTGGGATTGCATCATTTTTATGTGGATTCATCACCGTTGATTAGATATTTCCTAAAAAGTTTCGACTGGCCAAAATTCCTTCGTATTGTTTGCTTTTGTGGCATTGATAAAAAGTATCTGCGCAGGATTTAAAATGTGAACTGAAAGTTAGTAAGGATATTTTGTGCTTTGGCCACAAGTTATCTTGCTATTCACCGTCACGTGACTTAGCTTTTGTAACGGCAACATGTTCCTGAAAGAATGCTATTTTTTGGTACTGGGGAATACCATTCATCATTATCGTTTAGTTTTTGTAGATAAAAAATCAATATTTTTTATACGTGCAGCACAAATATGGACATTGCTTGATGCTTTGTGGTATTTTTTGTGTTTCCCCGTTTTGCTGTGCACGTCGTGTTTAACTGTTGAACAACTAAACTTGCTAATATGTAATGCTGATCTATGTGCTACTCACTTTGCCACATAGCAGTTGCCTCCAGGTTTACTTTCAAACAATTTAAGTTTTCTGGTGAATAAGCCTAGTAACCACTGGTAACGGGACAGTTAATCTTCAAAATTTTAATCGATATAACAACAAAGAAAAAACGATATAGTGAAGTTTACGTACATCATTCTGAGCAGAAGTGTAGTATAATTTTTTTATGCATTTTGTAACAAACGTTGATAAAATATATATAGCGTATATTACTAAATGTCTGATCTGATTTTGTAAAAAATACGAAACCACATACTCCTGTCAAAGAAGCCCGATGATGTGTTCGTGTGCTGTGGAGTATCCCACAATTGCGGGACCAGGTCCGCATATTTTTATGGGGCCAATAGATCAGGATCGTGGCCGTAAATCCGACTCAGACACCTCAATGGAAGATGTATTCTCGCCTCTTCCCTGTGTATCTCCACAAGTAGCATTTACAGGTAGTGAGATCCGTCGTTTTTTTACTTTTCACTTCAGCATGAGAAGCCATTAAAATCATTTTAAAATCTCCGAAGGTATTGAAGCGTAGGATGTCTCACAACATCTGTAGTGGACGAAGTAATCAGCTTTTGAATATTTTGATTGTGTAACAGTATGACACGTTGTGCATTGCGTGCAAGTTTTGCAAGTTTCACTTAGTGTGCTTTTCAGCGTGTCTTGCTCGTGCTTTGAAGCACTAAATGTTTTTTATCGGTGGACCCTACGCTCTTTTCCAAACTACTGCTGTAGTTCATTTGCACCGGGGATAAAACTTAAATCCATCGTGACAATGCAAATTGTCTCAGTGAAGGATAAGAACTCCAAATGTGGCTGTATGGTTTGTGTAGTAGAGTGGCCCTATCAGAGGAACACTGTACGTTGCAATACCTTTGTTTTCACCACATTGATTCGTTATCGGTCTTGGGTTTTGACACATTTGCTTCATGAAGTCCACCGCTTTTATTGATAGTTGCTAATTCTTGCGTTTAGATTCTTTGTTGGCGACTTCAGCCATTATCCATCTACAATCGCTTTTTATGACGCTGAAGGAGTTGGCGAAATATTCACCCCCTGGCCAATATGGTTGCCCTGACCGATTGCCATTAGACAGGTGGTGCAAGGTCATGAATAATTCATCGCTCGTTAAATGAATCTGCAAAGGAGCAAAGCAACAAAACAAACTCCTGTCACCACGAGCAGTCGAAGTTGGTGCATGAATGACCTTCCCGGTACACTTATTAGCGGCGATTTCGTCCTCCAGCTTTCTGGGTTTGTTCTTATCACAAGATATGGTAGCGTTGGGACAAAGTTTTGTCGTGCGAAGCTCATCTCGCAAATTTTATGGTGTGATTTACTAGACGGCACCGCCCAATCTACTTTCTTTCGAGTTTGTTATATGCCCCGTTGTTTGCTCTGTGGTTAGAAGCGGCAGTTTCTGCGCATGACTACTTTATGTTCGTAGTTTTGGTTGTGAACAAAGCTGTACCTAACGAAGTTGGCAATGTGTTGGGCTGTTGGTACTATTTGACGATTCATTGAAAGAAGTTTCCCCGAGGCTGTGTGAAACTTCTATATACAACTTAATCTCTTTTGTTCAGCATTGTGCCTTTCCACATGGCCGAGTATTTCCAGTATTTATGACTGTATTTTAGTGCATTAAGTTTCCGTTCTAATTTCGTTTTCACATAAATAGTTGCATTGTGTTGTATACCGGCTAAGCTTGCACATGGATCTTCAACTGTTTTCATTGCTCTCTTTACGTAAATTTAAATTCAAGTTTGTTGTACGCCTAGGTTATATTTTCTTAAAGTGTATTGAGGAAATGCGCGGTAGTGTGCTTGGTTATGTTTAGTTCTCCGCTCACATTTGCAGTTTTGAGCACAAGTTTTCAGTATGATGTAATATACAAGTTCTTTACCCAGGCAAATACAGATTGTTGTCCGCACTCGCACATTTATATTCACACAGCATGTAATCAAGTGTTGTCCGCACTCGCACATTTATGTTCACACAGCATGTAATCAAGTTTGCACATGTAAGACGTCCTGACGCTTTCTTCGAACATTTTTTGAATAACTTACGTGTGATTTATATGTGAAAGATCCGTTGTTCTCATAAGGGCATATTGAAGCGGACTATGCTGTCGAAATCAATCACGTTTTTTTGGTAAAAACACTGTTTTACAACCTGTTGTCTTATCGATTTTGAAATGAATGTATGTGCCAATAATGTTTCGCGTAATTTGGTTAGATTTGGACGTTTATCCTCATCAACATCGTTTTTTTTTTCAGGAGAGCTTCATACACATCTTCACGCAATTTTCCATCTACTCAGGCCGCAAGACAACATCAAGCTTGTACGTCTGACCAGTTTCCTAGGAGCATGCTGTAAATTCTAGATTCATAATTCCACTGCCCTCAGTGAAAAGCTTGACTGCTTTTGAAACAACCCCTCCATTGCGTTCAAAACGTGGTTTGACGAAGTTGTTGGAGACACGACACACGAGGATTAAGCTCACATTCTATCTGAATTTTTTACAGACCTGCACTTTTGCATTGATTTGGGTTTGTTTGGGTGTCATAGCTGGTAGTTATTCTCGGTAGTAAACCTTCGTACTGTTCCTCAAACGTTTTTTAATATTTTTGAAAAGTTCCGAAAGTCCATATTAAACAAGACGCTGCTGGTCACGTGTGGTGTTCTTGTATTGGTTAATATGTTTACACTGCTATCTACTTGATGTGAGAGGATCAATTCACAACTCTTAATTCTAAAGCTCAAGTGCTGAAATGCTTGTTTTGGTGAGGCTTATTACAATGCGGTGAAATGTAACAACGTCTCGAAATGTAATTACGTTTTGTTTCGCTAGTTGGGCTAGAAAGACATACTTTTTAGATTGTCTTAAGTACAAGCTGAACAATGCCAGTATTGATATTGTATATCGAGCACTAAAACTGATTACGGCGTTTCGAAGTTGGATTCCACCAAATCATGTACTTCATGTTAAAATTTGCACTGATTTTTGTTGAACCTTAAGATGATGCTCAAAGACAGGGATTTAGCTGCTTGTGAGTTGGAAAACATTTTACTGTAACGCAGAATTGAGAATTGAGCTTCTATTTGAATAAGGACTGAGGATGCGTAATTTTACGCGAAATCGATTTCCTATTAAAAATTTGCTGATAGATTCCTTGCTTACACCCATCGTGGAAAGTACATACTTGAATAGAGATATGTGCAAGTTTGAATCATCGCAAAAAGACGAAAGCAGATGGCAGT
>Ga0210059_1004685_pt1 | contig 22097 bp, 18 predicted proteins | sample Ectturendosymbi2_FD_188042 | JGI IMG/M metagenome (GOLD analysis project Ga0210059, IMG submission 188042) | Ecteinascidia turbinata endosymbiont from Florida, USA - Sample 2 (SPAdes) (version 2) | ecosystem: Host-associated > Tunicates > Ascidians > Unclassified | place: Key West, Florida...
TGGAATTGTACGACAAAAGAACCGAAATTCATTTGCGCGTTTTAAGGAATATTTGTTTGTTTTAAGAAACTTATTTGTCTGTTTAACGTTTTAAAGAAGTTTGCTACTGTACGTAGAAGACCAAGCGAATCTGCTGTGTTGTCTTCAGCTAATTGGATCACATCGTTACGAACCAGTAGAAGTATGACCAGAAACCATAGGTCGGGATTATCGTTCGCGATCAGACAGTCATCGTGCTTCGCCGATGCCGTGCAATAAAGTGCAAGGCTACCTGACAACGCAACGAAATCCGAGGGTCTATTTTACTGGGGATTAAGGTCACAGTGCGTTTTTTTTTTAGTTGCCGCTTACTCATTCAAATCGAGTCGGTCTGTGGAATTTTTGAGGAACTTGCGGTTGCCCTGAAAACAGAGTTTGCCCTAAAATTTTTCAAGACCGGGGGGCGGCCGCCCCCCCCGTCCCCCCGCCTCGTACGCCTGTGCTTAGAGGGAACACTGATCGTCAGCAATTAAAAAATGATAAACAAAATGTCGAGGTTGCCTCCTCCTGGAAACATTTCTGCAGACGTCCATGAATGATCGTGTTTTCTCGCTTTCGTTTTTTCGTTACATTCGTGCTTTCACTCATTACACATTGTTTGTTTCTTTCCGTTCTCTTAATTTCGGTTGCACAATAAACAGAATCAACCCGCTTCTAGTTATTAATATTTCATCAGAATGACCTGCAATAACAAATGTTATACACAAATTACTATGGGTGTTGCAGACTATTCCAAACGACAATTAAAAACTGTAATTGCTATGCACTGAAGATGATAACAGTTGTTATCGAAACGTTTGCAAGATGTCAGTTGTATCGTTTGCTTTGGCCGTAGTATTTATTATAAAAACTGTAATGTTCCCCATTTGAAGAGTACTAATCTAAACCGCATCCAAGTGACCACGATCACTTGCTGCAACGTACAAGTCAAACAGCACTACTGCGCTATGCAGGCTACTGCCACCGGTAATTGTGATGTAAGAATCGTAACCTACCGTGAGAATAAGTATTATGTCGTCACCTGAACTGTTTATCTCGAGTCCTCCACGTACTTCCGCCGACGCTAGTGACTACGTCAGATCGTTGGTATCTGCCACATTGCTTGTTGGTTGCGTAGCGGTGCAGTGTTAAAGTTGGACCAGTTTTATCACTCAAGCTTCTTCTAAACTAAACCAAGCCTAGACTTGTTTCGTTGTAAATGTACGTATGCGAAAGTTTGATTTACGCAATATGGTCCTGTGAAGCATTGGATTCATTGCAAATCGATGTCGCATCCCTCCCCACCAAATTAGCCTGTGTCCGCTACTGGTCTGGGGGATAACATTAGCAGGTTTTAGTTCCTTTAATTCAAAAGTAGCTGTAGTTTGTAAGATGAAAGTAGCATATTTGCCGGCCTTTAAGTTCAACTTAACGAGAAGTGGCTTGAAGACGTTACCTAATAAGCTGGCTGTTGAAAACTGATTATGGCAAATATCAGGGGGATGTAAATTAATGCAGTACATCATTCAAAGCTCCGAAAAGGAGTGACCATTTACGACATAAAGACATCAAATCATGTGTTAAAGTCATGCGTTCTTCGAATCATTTGATGATATTGACTCAGTTTGAATTAAAGTTTCTGACGATAAGAAGTTGATAAATGCTTTATAAGTTGCCTCTGCAGAGTTGAAGTTGAACGGATTTATTGCTGAGCATGATCTAGCATTTTCATTTGCAAAGTAATTGATCTTGCAAAACCCATTGATGTAATACCAAATACATTTATAAAAGTGCTTGTGGTCGAAAAAAATTTCAGCTCTGTGAATGCTGCTTACAACACAATGCACCAAATTGGATACTGACAGCTTGAAGGGGCAATTAATAGCCAAAGAGATGGTTTCATGAGGCGGTGGTGGATGTGCAAAAGAGGAACCATGTTATAAAGAAAGTTTTCATAACAGTTTTGTGTCTTTTTGATGTTGATGCCTGGCATTTGATGTTCAAGCCTGAAAAATTTGATGTTGAAATGATTGAGCCAGTGGCATCACTGATAAGAAAGTCTTTGCTAGTCAGTTCGTGCTGATGCGTTTCAGGCAAGAAGATGTTAGTCAGAACGTGGTTGTGACGAGTTTAAGTCAGTCAATTTGGGAATTTGACTGCTACGCAAATAACTGCTCCTAAGCTCCCACAGATTAACAAATTACTTGAAACTGCTGCGGCCCACTCCGACTCTACGAAATTTCTTCGATGGTCACTAGTGTCCGATAAATAGGCTGAACCCTGGGTTGTTAAACTGGGGGGCATGAAAGGTTCGCAAGGGGGGGGCGCAGGTATGACAGCGACATATTGTTGAAAAGCAGGATAATTGCAAATGAATTGTTCTGTTTTTTGTGGTTGATTTTGAGATTAAGTGAGGCGCGAGTAGTATGGATGGTTAACGCCAAAGGGGGCGCGCCTGAAAAAGTTTAAGACCTCTGGGCTAAACACAATGCCTCAGTCCATAGACTAAAGAAAATAACCATAATTACTCCTTGAAACATCAGCAGTTAGCATCGTTACCGTACCAGTTGAGCAAAAAATGTTAACTCATGAATAGAGTTCCTTCTTAGAAAATTCTACACTGAGCAAATGTTTGTTTTGTTGCGCGCTAAGCGCATGCAATTGCGCAACCATGCAGATACACAAACAGTGAAGCGTTCCAAGCGTTGAAAGGGCTATGCGATATATATACAATATCAAATTTGAAATATGTGCGCGAGAATGAGATTTCACAGCGCAAGTTGTCTGGCGGTACTGGCACTGCGCCTAAGAGGGAACTGCTCATGAACGAATGGATGAGCTAGCTTTTTCTGTCAAGTGGTTTGTCTGTCGCACGTTCAAACGTGGTGTTGCTCTTGTACACGTAACTAAACTACCATCCAAATTAAATGATGTTCGGTTCAAAAAAAGTATCGTTCGTAGTTGCAATATGTCATGCGATTTTTTTGCAAGATTGACAATTTGGTCAGCCAATACAATATAAAATTATGTATCGTTTTAATTTGAATGGTTTTATATCTTTATAACAAAAATAAATGAGTATAAAATATGTTATGGTCATTATGGACAATTTACCATTTCATTTGCTGAAACGTTTAAAGGAAAAATAAACATACATTTTCTGTTTCAAAATATTCACCTGCTTCATAGTTTATCTTTCGAAAAAATTGTGCCTATATCTAATATTTAAATTATTAAAAAGGGCGCACATTTGAACTTTGCCATGGGCGCCATTTTGGACAGATACGCCACTGATTATAAGTAACAATAACCAATTCTTAACCCAATGAAAAGAAAATGCTCGTCGTCATTCACTTTAATCCGTCGCGTTCATTCTTCCATGTACTATGGACCAGGGGTGGGCAAATAGCGGTCCGCGGAAGCATTCAGGAAATTCTTCAAATCTCAAATATCCTCCAAATCGTCACAGTAAACGTTAGTGGTGAGGCTAATTTGCACTGACTTGCAGTGGCGTATCTAGGGTATGGCAGGCATGACACGTGCAATGGGCGCCATTTTGACGGGGGCGCAAAAATTGCTTGGCAAAAATTAAAATCTTTATGTATAGTTTCTTGAACCTCTATTTTGCGCCCCATGCCAGGGACGTAACAAGGTTAGATGGCGCCCGGGACAATAAGCAAGTTTGGCGCCCCCATGTTCGAACCTGAGGTCTTTCCGAAGCAAATGTACTATATTGAAGAAAGTACTTGTGAAATTGTTGGGCCTTCTCGGCGCCCCACGCAGTAAGTCGCCGCGCCCATGGTGATTCGGTGCCCGGGGAATTGTGTCCCTCTTGCTCCCCCTCATTTTGCCCCTTCCCCATGCGTTTATAAACTGCAAAGTTGCATCAGCACCGCGCGCTTAAGTCGGGCGTGTTACGCCAGCACCATTAAGCATTATGACAAAACTGTGGTATTGTGACATGCTATGGCACGAGGGTCAGACATTGTGACAGAACACGAACGCTCGCTTGCCATATCTACGAGACCTCGCCCTTCTCATGCTATAAGAAAAGGATAAGTCAATCCCTACTGCTGCATTTCAGGCAAGAAGATATTAGTCAGAATCTGGCTGAGACGAGTTTAAGTCCGTGTCTGTGAGAATCTGACTGTTGCGCAAATAACTGCTGTTGAGGTCGTACAGATTTACAAATTACTTAAATTACTGCGGCCCATTCCGCCTTTATGAAACTTCTTCGATCGCCACTAGTGTCCGATAAACAGGCTGAATATAATGCTCCAGTCCGGAGACTAAGGTAGAGAACATTAGTTAGTCCTCGAAAAATTAGCAGTTAGTATCGTTGTCGTACTAGTTGAGCAAAAATGTTAACTCATGCAAGACATTTGTTATTCTTGTTTAGAGCTAGCTTTTTCTGTCCAAATTTGGCTTTCTGTTCGATGTTCAGCACCTTGTGAAAAGGTCCTGACTGTGAAAAACTGAAATCTACGTGTGACATTTTAGGAGCTGTGTACAGTTCAGATGTAGATGGCAAGCAATTATACGAGAAGAGTCGAGATTACAAAATGCTGGTTTCAAGTGGTGTAACTTAAAATTATCGCGTCCTGAAGACCTCCTGACATTCTTCGAATTGCTTTGCGAACAATGCTAATGATGGCAGTTATACAGTATTTATTGCAAGCTGCGAAGGATCTTTCAGCAAACTGAAACTGGTCTTTTCATACCTCCGGGCCTCGTTGATTAACAATAAGTCAGGGAATGTTGTGTGATATAGCTTTGGTGAGAATAGAAAGGAAGGAAACAGCAAACGCTTGCTGTGCTTTGATGAAATCAGACGGCTTTGCTGCGATAAAAGCACGAAAATTGTTGTTTTGTTTTAATTAGCATTTTTGTGTAATTTAACCGGAAAAGGCTGGATATGTTTATGTTTTGATGGAATTGTGTTTTTTAACAAAAGTGATACATGACTTGCATTAAATAGTTTGTTGCACAATTCAGATTGAATGTTTCTTGTTTCAAAAGAAACTGTCATTTGCAGTTGAAATATGTTATTTGATTTTTTTGTAAGATATACAATTTTGTCATGCAACAATATGTAGACCATGGACTACGATAACGTTGTTATTTGAATGTTACTGATGTTTATCATAATAAAAATAAATGCGCATAGAAATATGTTGTAGTGGTCATGGATAATTTATATTTTATTTGCTGAAAACTTTAAAGCAAAAGTAACCACAAATATTTTCAGTTTAAAAAAAATTATTTTCTTTATGGTTTATCTCTCGTAAATATTGTGCCTACATTTAATATGTAAATTATTAGACAAGACGCAGATTTAACTTTTGCCATGGGCACCACTTTGCATAGATACGCCACTGCTGACTTGCTTCAAACTATACGCAGCCTTCTCAAAGTTGCCTCCGAGCCAAATTAATTACCCACTCCTGCTATAGAGCAATGGCTGGCAAACTGCGGCTCGCCGGCATATTTTGTGTGACTCTTCTATATTTTGTGTGACTGAATAGCAATATTTCAAATTGATAGCGAGTTGTCGCCTCATTATTTAATGTTTGTTTCATTTATCAACGTATTTACACGAATTCATAAGGTAATGGTTAGTTGCCAAGGACTCTACGCGATTTGTTTTATGTAAAACCTGCATTGTTTGTTGAACTGTATTTGACACTACAAAAATTTTCTAGGGAAGCTTCGCCCCCCTGGTTCCTTTGCAGGCAGAGGTAGGTTACCGAATTTGCGAGCCGATTGTACTACTGTTGGTCTTTGTTGCGTAACAATAACATGCCAACAAATTTTCTAATGTTCACTTCAAGTTACGATGGTAGGCATTTTGTCGAATCGCATGTGACTGTTGAACGGTGACATCTTGGCAGGTAATGCAGCGAGACAGTGACTGCTGTTAGCGGTACGCAGGGGCGCCGGAGAGCGGGAGCATTGCCCCCTGACCTTTGAAAAAGGGGACAACGGGGTAGAGGTGTCTTTTTCATAACAGCATCATAGATAATTTCATGGTGTATCAAGATCGCATTGAAACAAATTCTCCATAGTTTCTTTTTTGCTTTTGAGGCCAAGATTGTGTAACAGAAGCAAGCATGATTGGTAAGGATTTTTTGCTTTTTGGAAGTTTCCACTGCTCTCAACTTGTTTATTGGCCACCCTGCCCTACCGCTCTTCCGGCGTCGCTGGGTCCACCACCCAAGTTATTTTGCAGCATTTACCCGATTCACTTTTTTTCTTGTATGACAGTTTCTTGACTAATCTGACATTTGCAACGACCCCAGTCGTCCATTCATGGCTTCCGGCCTGGTTACACAATGTCTGCGCGACGAATAAGAAGTTCATTGCTTTTTTACAAGAATAGCATTTTGGCCATTTATTCCAGATAAATCAAGCAAAAATGTGACAACTTTAACGGTTTGCTCTTACAAATAATTAATTTGATAAAAAAGAAATAAAAAATATGCCACAGAAGCCACACCAACTTGGGCGTCCGTAGATGTTTTTCAAGGGGGCAACGTCGACATTTTGTTATCCTTTTCAGGTTGCTATCGATGCACTGCAAATGGATGTTCACAAAACGCTTTACCCTTTCTACACCACAAAGAAAATGCTCCATGTTACGGCAACAGTTACAAAAAATTCGCTTCGTTGGCAGCCATAGCCAAATATTTTACGATAATGTTCACAGTAGGCTATCGGCAGATTTTCAAAACAGGGTAGGATACTCACACACAAGTATTGCCATGGTCTTAAAGAAATCATAAATTATGACTTTATTTTACCTAGCAACAGTTGTCATTGTCAGCGTCACCTAGAAACAAGAGCTGCAAACGTCTGGGATCTCGTCCAAAGCGATCAACCACCCTTTAAAAAACACCTTGCTTGTCTTTGTTTTTTCATGGGGAACGTTCGTCATACATACAGCTCATCATGCGTAAACCGGAGAAGTAGACCGGTATGTTGACATGACTATCGGACAACTTACTAAAGTTAGAATACCATGCAGGCATACAAAAATTTAGCAGATGAATTATGAATAGTCGCCACGCAGTGGCGTAGCAAGGGGCTGGGGCTCAGGGCCCCGGGCGGCACCTTCAAGTGCCAAGTTTTTGATAAAAATTGGATTTTGAAAGTAGGCCTAGTTTCAAAATTCCAACTCTTCATTATTTTTAAATAAAAGTTTAAAAGTCCTAACTTATTTCAGCTTTTGTGTTTAGAAGCCCTCGACTGGTAAGCTAGCTGAAAACTAGGAAATGTGGCTGTGGAGTAAGCAAATTGATTACGTACGCCTAGCCTAAATGTTTGCTCAAAAGTCTGGATCAAATCCAGTGTGCTAAAGTACCCCAGTGATTTTCTTGAAATCAGTTTTTTTAAAGTGCTTACGTTGGGATTACGGATGCCAGATGGCCGGTATTTTACTGCTAATTTAGCGGAGGCCGGTAAAAGGCCGGTATTTTCAAAATCAGTGCCCAAAGCCGGTATTTTGAAAATAAGTAATTTGCTGTAACTTTAAAAAAAACTAAACGCCGAATTTCTCAAATTATAATGACTCTGGTAGTAAATCTTGTCAGGAAAGTTCCTTCAGCGAAGTTTAATTGCTGCTGTTGGCGCAATCATCGGTGCGATTGTCACGTCGCACACACACCGAAATGTAATGATCCACCCAAAATAGGGGCAAATTACTTAAAAAATACTCTTCTCTGTTTTCCCTGTGCCGCTCAAGAATTACGACAGAGCTTAGATCTGACACTGTTGACAAAATGACCTGTATTTTTACAAAACGCCTATGGCAACCCTAGTTGGGAGGCAATTTTCGCCCAATCCCTACATTTTCCTCTTCAGCCGTTTCACCGACCCCAGTCAAAAGTCCTCTGAACAAAGGACAGAGATGACATTCAAGCGCAGTCTAGCAAATATCACTGGTCTGATAGTTCGAAGTTTATATTGCTCATACACGCAAAATCTGATGAAAGAAACTTGCATGAAATCGCGGTAAATAAATAGTCAAGGCTAGCTTAATCCTTCTTCTAAACGTTCGATCTTCAGCAACGCCCCTAACGGCACATCATTACATCACCTGACAAGCAATGGCGACAAACATTTCTTGGCACGTCTCATGCTAATTTTCAATGTTCAGAGGGGTATTTTCAGCAAGTGCCACAAGTTGTACCCTAGTCATTAGATTGGCTGATAAACATTAAATTTCGGCGGTTGAAGTGAAGAACTCTGCAAAGGCAACGTTGCTCAAATCAATAGAACTGCTGTTTTCTGCATAGCGTTATGTCGTCAATGGTGTCGAAAGATCACGTTCTTGAAGCGAGATAGTGCAGATCAGAACCAACCTACAGGCAACGTAGGTTTCGCAGAGAGCTTGACCATCTGTTCAACGGTACACTTAACATTTGCAGACATAGAAAAAGTCGTTTCAACAAGAAAAGCTTAGAAGAGGTGTTGCTCTCATTTTGATAAATGTAGAGGGATGAACCTTATAGTCTGAAAACCTATCGCAAGAGCAAACGATATGTTTCTGTATGATTGTGGTGAAGGCTTTTATTAACACAATTGCACAACTTGGCGATGGCTGCTGTGCTGAATTAAGTTGTTCAAAGCGATTTCCATCGAATTTAAGACGTTGCAATCACTGCTGATTAAAGACAGGCAGATGTGTTACCTGGCAAGGTTTAGTAATATTAATACAGTTTTCGAAATAGACGTCTATTTGTAACGCACGAAGGCAAGGAATAACACTATGCAAGTGTAATTGGAAGAACCCTAGCCCAACAGCTAGAATGCGTACGTTTGCAGGCATTGGCGTAGCCAGGGGGGGTCAAAGGGGCCATGCCCCCCAAATGTTTAGAAAATGTAGTCATTTTGTGCTTTGAGAGCCGTTTTTCCAAACAAAATAGTTTTATTCGCCTAAAATCAAACATTTTGGCCCCAAATTTCTGGGCTGGTTACGCCACTGTTTGCAAGTCATGATGATGGCTGCAAGTCAGCGCTCCTCAACCACAAATGGTTTTAAACCCATTGGACCTATTTTATCAAAATGGGTTCCGCACATTAAGAGGGCCCAGCGTAAGTGTCAACAGAGTTAAAGTGTGAAGCCTCTTATATTTTCTAAGAGAAATAAACCATTATTGAAACGAGAAATGAACAATGAAACATTTTTACATCATTGATATAATGTTACATTTATTGTTATAGCCTGCTATATGCAGCATATACACTTGTTTTGTAGATGGGGTAGGCTTCTACACAAAATATTGGCATACATAAATATTTACATCTGTAAAGTACGTACGCCACCATCACTGCTCTTAACATTTTTGTGTGATTCCCTGGAGTGAGTAAGCCATGCATACTCAACATTTTCAAGCATGTGGTTCAGTTAATTAATAAACAAACAAAAAAGGGTCCGCGCCCCACCGACTGTACAACTTCTCTATTGCGATAACTGTTGCACATGCACAGAGCAGAAATATAAACAACTTTTAACAACACAACGTTCGCTGTAATCAATGCGATGGCCGTGCATGTTTCTTTTTAGAAAGCAGAGCCGCAACGAGTGGGACAACCGGGCAATTTCTCCCTTTGAAAATTTGTAGCTGTGAGGTACAACATCAACGTTCAATCATTTTGCTCCCCCCGAAGATATCATCAGCTGGTTGCGGCCTTGTTAGAAAGTATAGATATTCGAGGCTCAATACATGGTGATGCACAGATCATGTCATATTCTACATTAAGCCTGTTTGCAGATTTCGTTTTCATGGCAACATAAGCCGCCTGTCTGCTTCAAAATGTCTTCAGCAGCAACTGCACATTGTGCACAGCGTGGTAGGCTACGTTGAATTTCTGTGTCGCAATAATCTCTAAGGCATGACAAAAAACGGCGTATTATGTCTTTTGCAGCTCATGAGCTACCAACATTTACGTTAAGGGTTCAACTTGCAAAATATACTTAATTTCACTAATACCCGGCCGTGAATCGTCAAATAGTGTTGACCCACATGCTGCGAGATCCTGGAGTGAACGATTAAAGCCGAGTGCTGTGGCTTACCGGAAAATAAAAGCCAACAGGGAAAAGATTTGACGAAATATGTCTGGTCCATATTTGCATATAAGAAAGAAGAAAAAGTAGGAAGAGTAATGATGAGAGAGGTGGCTGCAAGCAGAAAAAGCAGAATTCATAAATCGACAATCAAAAACAAGACCCACTGCAGTTTGTGAGTGTTTGATTACCCCTCATATTTCATAAGCACGAAACAGCATCTTTCATTTTAAACTCTTGTAAGCAAATATGAGGGGTGTTCGAGCCAAATACATCAAAACTATATACTACAATTTCGTTAAATTCAAAAACAAGTTGTGGTAGATTATGATTATTATTATTGTTTATTGTTCGTATGACTCAGCCAACAAGCAGAAGCACCATAAGAGCCATCGCATGCAGAAAGATTGTTAAGCAAACAACCCGACTTGGTTGGAATATGTAGCCTATGCCTAGCAGACCTATCTTTATTTTACAATGTATGCATTGCCCTTGGCTAATCCATAAAACTGGCATACGTTTTCAAGAAAAGCTCAGCCGGTTGTCCTTAATGCATTCAAGATTGGTGATATGAAATAGTAGCAAACTTTGTTAAACAAATTCAGCGTTAGAGAACATTGCATGAAATCTCAACTCATTCTTCATTGCACAAATGTACCTGCAACAATCAACGTGCGATGGCATTTTGTAGTGCTTCTGCTTGTTGGCTGAGTCATATGAAACAATAAACCATTACACACAGGAATATTGATATGAAACATATTTAGCGTAAAATAGACAGCGTTGTTTTTTAACAACACAAACATTTCGAAATATTCCTCTCTAAAAGCAACTCCGTAACGAGGTTAGATGGCACCACAGGAGGCGGAACCGGGGGGGCTGCATGGACCTAGGCACCACCACTTTTTTTCTGGAAGGGCCTGGCCCTCCACTTTCAAATTTCGAATTTTGTCTAATTAACCTAAATAACACAGTTAGTATTGGGTCCATTGCTAAAGTAAATCGTTTAACAAAGAAATTTTGCCAGTATTGTGGTATTATTATTTGCAATTTGGCAGTGAATCGGGCAGGATTTCGTAAATGTTTGGCAGAACACACCGCGCACAATCTGGTCGCCTTTCTCGTAAATGCTTACCACATGGTGTTATCGAACAGTGTTGCCAGATGGTGTAATTTTGCATGCTTGTGTGTACGAAAAATTTCGTGCCACACCATCGAAAAATTGTTGTAATTCGGTATAATTACAAGCGTTTTGACAACATTCTAAATAGTGAAATTTTGTTGAGTCTTATACGCAAAATCAAATATTTGACAGATCAATTTCAATTGTGTTTTCATTTCGCATTGGCAACACTAAATAGCAGTGATGTAGTCGAGACCGTAACCTTCGAGACCGAGACCTCGTTAAAACTTCGAGACCGAGGCTTCATCAAAAACTCCGAGACCGAGACTTCATGAAAAATTCGGAGAGCGACACTCGAGATTTCAAAATTTGTGGATTTTGCCGAAATTTTTCAAAAAAATGTCGTCACCGCTTCCCAAGTTGATTTTTTCAAATTTCTAGCGTTTTTCCGACCTGTTTTCATCGTTTCTTACCTGCAAATAGAATAGAGAAAAACTCGTTGAATTACAGTTTCACTAAGCCATAGCCTTGTAATGTTCCAAGTCTCAAGACAATAGGCCTGTGACCGAGACCTGTAGCCTTCGAGACCGAGACGAGACCTTCGAGACCGAGACTCGCAAAATTGCGTCTCGGGACGTTTCTTGAGACCGAGACCAAGTGTCGAGACTCCATTACTGCTAAATAGCTATGTTCTATTTTTGCATTGGCAACACAATTGGCATCCTTACACACAACAGGCTACATAAGCATATGTTTTATTTTGTCTTTGCATTCCGGCATCTGATACAGTTGTACAGTAGAATCAAAGCACGTCGCCAGGATTTCGCAGCAGAGGGTAAATAACCACAAGGAGGGGCACATTTTTAAAATACAATATTGGGTGTATGCAGCAACCGGGGGCCAAACATGAAACTGGGGACACATATCTTAAATATGGTGCCGGAAACCACTGCTCCCCCCGCTGGCAACGGTCCTGTGTAGAATGAGTATTCAGTCATGTTACTTCTGTGTTCTAGATGTGGAAATGTTGTGATTTTGAATGTTACTTCTGTGTTCTAGATGTGGAAATGTTATGATTTTGAATGCATTTAAGACAGGGATCAATGCTGTGTCATTTTTGCCTGTTTTTTTAAGCTGCGTTCTTGGTGTTCTTAACAGCCCAGTACCGACTCCGGCACACGGCCTCCTCGGGCATAGCCCGTGTCTTGGTTTGCGATTTATATTGGAGAACGCGAGCTTGCTTTATGTATTTGTGCCACCACCCACGGTCCCACTTCACAAAGTTGTTAACTCAGGTTCTTTTCATTGTGGGCCTTGTCACTGTTCATATATTTTCGTTACCGCATCTCGCATCATCATTTTGAAAGCCCATCTCACCCATAGACGCTCCCTTAGCTTTGTGCATGCTGTATTTGTGTAGGCTACTTACTTGTGAACGAATTTTGCGTAAGACTAAGAAAAAATTGTTACGTTGATATGCTCAAGTGAGTTTGGCGTAGATAGATAAGGTGTACTGTAGATAGGGGTCATTGAGGGCTTATAAAACATTGCATAAAACATGCTGACAAAAGTTAATGCCGTCATATTTTAAAGCTTGTGGGGTCATAGTTGCCAATTCAAACCACAAAAATTTTCTATAGATTTTTGACGATCACTTGTGCCCACACTTTGAAAAAGGTTCCGCCACTCATGGATGGCGCCCGGGGCAAGAAGCAAGTTTGGCGCCCCCATATTCGAGCCTGAGGTTTTCCAAAAGCAAATTTACTGTTTTGAAGAAAGTAGGTTGTGACACTGTTGAGACTTTTCGGCGCGCCCAGCAGATCGGATTAAGCACTCACGTAGTGATGCGGCGCCCCGTAGTGTTTTGATACCCGGGGAATTGTGCCCCCTTGCCCCCTATCGTTACGCCCCTGGTTCTTGCTTTCAAAACGTAATACCAGTCTACAGTGGCGTACGCAGAAAATTTCCGAGGGGGGGCAAAGTTTCGTCACAATCGTGTGACGTCACAAATCAACTTTATGGGACGTGCCGAAGGCACGATTATTCTAAGGGGGTCCGGGGGCATGCCTCCGGGAAAATTTTGCAAAATTACACCTAAAAATACGCATTTTTGTGCATGCTGGAAGCAAGTTTTAGTATAATGCTTTAACGAGACTTATTAGCCGGTGAGACAGAAAACTGAACTTTTGTTGTCTGAGGCTCATGAAATAAACCTCTCTGCCTGTACGTGCTTGGATGTTATAAGTTTTAGACATGTATCGCTTATCAAAGATGCTTATTGAAGTTTGTAAGCTTAAATCTCATGCCAGCCGAAGCTTTTTTCTGGTGTTCATTGATACTGTGTTTAGCTACTTTACAGCCACGTGTGAAGCAATTTTGTCAGTGAAAGAATGAAATCGTAAATTGAAAATCAAGCAGAGGAAACGTACAGTAGTCATAAAAAAATTTGCGTGCGTAGGCTATATCAGTGACCAGAGAACAAAGTCAGTTTATTTTAAATTGAAGCCCTTGCCCCCAATGGCATTTCTAGAACTTAAAAAGTGGGGCGGCCACTGCGGAGCCAAGAAAAATGTAGGGCCAACATAAATGTCTATCTTGCATGGTGATTTTTCGTGTTTTGAAGATCAAGTTGCTATGATTTACCCTATCAAACCCAACATAGGCTTATGAATATTGTTAAATATGAACTAGCGTTATTATTCACTAGAGACATCTAAACGCCACTACAGATGCAATTACACACGTGTACTGCTATGTCGCATATTCGGTGCTAACCATGCAACGTCCACAGCACTGCATATGTGAAAAGAAACACCATTTTCCGTACACAATTGTGCCGGCCCCACATGAACGAAAACAGCTCCACGAAAGTGAATGCAATTCACATGAAAACGAAATGGTTCCAACCACGAATTCCATCTTGACACAGAGACAAGTAGGCTGCTGATAGTCAACTAGTTTCGTCAAAATATTCTTAGTACAAAACACAAAAAAAGACATCTGCTAACAGATTGGTGGCTACTGACTAATCCGTTTTTGTGCTAGCTTATGGACATTTTGTCATTGTGGTGTTGTAACCAGGGACGGATTTAGAGAACGTGGGGCCCTAGGCCATTTTAGTTTTTGGGGCCTCACGCAGGTGTGACCGATTTGACCGTTTGTCTGAAAAGCGTGAAAGTATGCCCAGGCCCGTAACCAGGGGGGCTAATCCCCCTAGATCACTTTTCGCCCCCTGGAAATAAGTGTTGGACATAATTTGAAAACGTACATAGTTCGAAAAATTTGGGCCTCTCTCGGAAAATTCCTCGCCCCTCCTATGATGTCCCAAGCTGGTCACGTGCCTGAGTATGCTTCTCTCATGTGAAGCGCCCCTCAAAAATCTATCTTTTGTGGTGCCGATATTGGTTGTACAATTGTCTTGGATCTTCAACAGAGATTAAAGCCTTTCCTACATTCTTCTTAAAGGGTTAATCCTCTAGCCTATGCTATAGGTTGACGGTAAACAGTATGAAGGCAAGTTTTGCACAGCAAAGTATTTTTGCAATACCCTCAGCTAATCATATGAAGTAAGCCCAATGTAGACACGTGTTTCCAAGTAAATCTCACCAGAAACTATTCTAACTGATTTAACTAAGACATAGAGTTTCAACAAGCAATTTATTGCGGACATTCTACAAGTTGGTAACAACCAAACGTAGCATCCAATACTTGCAACATTGCTTTTCATCGGAGTTATGCAGTGTCTGGCGGTCTTGCGTCATTGCGAGCTTTTTGTCAGTGGAAGATTGAACATCAAGTAAGTAGGCTACTGTTCTTTCTTTTTCATTCTTTTCTTGTAACCATAGGAGTAGCCAGAAGGGGCCAAGGGGCCATGCCCTTCTCAAATTTCTAGCATATCTTGTGATTTTGTGCTTTGACAGGCAGTGTTCCAAATAAACAAAATTTCCCCCAAAATTTTGGGCTGGCTACGCTACTGTTTGTCTCGCTACTACTATTAGGAGTCTAATGCCCATCTGCAGCGTGGATAGGGTGAGGATTATTCAATGTAGTATGCAGTTCAACAGCAGCGAGGTTTCGGCACCAGTTGCACCTAAAGCAGCAAAGCAGCGCCACAGATAGGAATGTGTGCATTGGTTTTAGGGCGTGTACCTGATAGTAAGATGTAACAGTAGGCGTAAAACTTATTTTGCAGAATATTCCCAACAAAACCGTCCATTTTAATATTCACACTGAATTTTCCTCTGACTGATCCTCAAAAGCTGACTTTTCAACCCTGCGTTGATTTATGACTGTCTTGCCATAAGCGAAACACGCACTAACTGTACACCTAAACATATCCAGACAAATAGACAATAAGCAATATGATTCTCACACAGATCCTTGCATAGTCTAAGTTTGAATTTTATATCATCATCACCTCAATGTAACTTAATCCGCCCCTGAATCGAAGGATTAAGGGTGTGTGGGGCCCCTGGCTGAAAATTAGAAAGGGGCCCTTGCTATATACAGTATATAAAACTGTCGTTAATAGGGAAAAAAATTAACGGACTGAAGTATTTGTATTATTGAATCAAAAAAAGCTTGAGCAACTAAAACGAATCGTTAACTAATATGGACCGTCGCAATATGAACGAAACTCATTGATTCCAAGTCTCCATTTCTTTCTAGGGTCTGGAAACTATATCGATAAATGTTCACAAAACACCAGTGGAATATTTTGAATAGCCTCTTCAGTGGAACCCCGTCGACGACCGCCCCACTATCGCAACCGCTTTAACGCGGTCTTCCCAATGCTAATGCATTACCTTTCGTTTCACTAACGCGACCACCCCGGCATCCAGTCCGCGGCCGCAGTCCAGCTGTTACAAAACTGCTAATCGAGCACCGCGTAACACGACCACAACATACTATCGGTATTCTTACGCTGGAAAACTGGTAACCTGTCACCAGCAATTTGCTCAACTGCATCACGTTGTCCTGAAGTATCGTGGATACAGGGATGTAGGCGTGAGTGCAAGCGCAGTAAGTGCCAGTGTGATGTAACAAACCCATACTGTAAAGTAAACTCTTCTGCAATTTGTAGCGCCGACATCGACTTTTTCCGTTGTGTGATTTTATAGTACAGTAACGATAGAAAGCAGCACGTAAGACAAAACTAAATAGCAGCACGTAAGACAAACTAAAAAAAAATAAAATTCCTAGAGGTTTCATGTTTTATCGCAATCACTTCATTTCTACAATTCTTTCCTTGATTGAATGTAAGTGTGACGTGGCCACCCCAGCCCCGCTAATACCACCAATTGAGTGCTGTCCAGTGGGTGGTCGTGCTAGCGGAGTTCCACTGTATATATATATATATCCAAATGACATTTTTGAGGTAGATAAAATTTTATTTAAAAAATATTTTCATAAAAATCAGCTTTCCATGCCAGATTCCCGACCAAAAGAACACTAACCTAACCTTAAAACTAACCAAATCAAAATGTAACCTGGTCTTACTCACCATAATAGCCCAGTTTGATATGCCATAATTGATATGGTAAAAATTGTACTCATTGCAATTCAGTATTTCATTTTTCTGTTCACAATCAAGGACTGATTGAGCATGCACTCACTTATCAATAACTGTTGTGAAACTCACTTTCACTTATTACGTATGGTTTTACGTTCATTCATCAGACATAACATTACTGAATTGTTGTTTTTTTTCTACTGAACTTAGAATATAAAATGGCACTCAACAAAATTCTTAACTAATAGCACATCGTACGACTTACTAAAGTCGTAAATCAAATGAGTCATCGAGTTTAGCGTAAGCAAGCTCTGTTGAACGAAACGTGAACAGAACTAAGACGTGTTGATATGGTTTAATTCTTGTTAGCAGTTAATGTTTTGAGTAACTCGATATCTTCCGACTTTTCTTTTTATTATTGCGCTTATTCCGTTTTAAGTCAGTTATCAAGAATTGTAACAAATAATGGCGAATCATATACAACCAGTATGTACCAAAATGTCCAAACTTGCATCTTGGAAGTAAATAGTACCAGAATTAGTATTTTAAACTACCAGTTCACCTTGTGTATTGTGTAAGGTCTTCACTCCCACACGCAATGCGCTAGACTTTAAACATGCATCACAGTAAGAAAGAACACACAAATACGTGAAAGTGCACGAGGATATATACGTGGCGTATCTACGAACTCAGGCAGCCTTGCCTTATAACACCATCATTTATTATCATGGGCATCCGCAAAAAGTTTTCCAGTGGGGGCAACGTCGAAATGTTGCATATCCTTTTTAAGTTGCTGACGATGCAATGCAGCTGGACGTTCACCAAACGCTTTACCCTTTCTACCCCATTAGTCTGTGCTGGTTAAACCTCAATTCTCAATCTTTTGTCTTAAATGTTTTCTACACTTCGGCTATCAGAAATGCTTTTTCTTTTCATAAAACTGCCTAATATCCATTTTTTCGAGCACTTTCTACAAGGAAGTCATAATTTAAGAATAATCAAGGGCCACAACATGAGCGGCGAAAAACTGTTTCAAGCAATGAGAAGTAGAACTATACAGCAGAGATGAGAGGATTGTCATATTTTGCGATCCAGATCCAGTCCAGATATTTTGAAACGCAGTCCAAGTCCAACCACAGTCCAAAATTTCTTTTCAAATGTAAAGTCCAAGTCCAAATGAAGACCAAAAAATTTGAAATTTGCAGCCTTTTCACAACGAAAATGCCACATTTCTTTTCCAGTAATTCAGTCCAAATCCGGTCCGGGTCCTTATTTTTGAAGTGATTTGCAGTCCGGATCCAATCCAATTTCAACAAAATTTGATATAGTCCGGATCCAAGTCCAGTCCAATGCTCATCTCTGCTATACAGTATGTTGACAAGCTGTCGGACAACCTACTAAAGTTACAACGCGACGCAGACTTTAAGAAAACTGAGCAGATGAATTACGAAAACACGCCACAGCAAATATAACTTTGCACGTAGTGTTCACTAAAAAGTCAGAACCAAACCTTAACGATAAAGACATGTTCACACAAATCTGCATAGACTTATTCTAACAAGCCACGTATGTTATACTGTTTTTTTTTTTTTTCACACAGTATAAACCTATAGTACAAAACTAAGCTCCTTTTCACACAGTATAAAACTACACGTGGCTTACCGCTATCAGCAGTATCACTGTCTCGCTGCATAACCTGCCAAGATGTTTGTGTTCAACAATCACATGCAGGGCTCTCATTCATTGATTTTAAATCAACCCAGATTCGAACACCAAAAGAACCTTTATTCGTACAACAAAAACCCAGAAGGCTTGTGTTACGAACAAAAACATATGAGTGTGCTTATTTGAAGTGAAACGATAATCGAATACTGATTTAATTATAGTTGCTCTTCCAAATTTTCTTCTGCAGCGCAAACATTAACGTTTGGACGACCTTTTTGATGCTCGAAACGTTTTACATGACGCTGGTAACATACTCCGTTGATGATATCACTCACTAATTGTAGGAGTACATTTGTTAATAAAATAGGAAATTTTGTGCAATCTTGAACTGCAGCGGAATCTAAGCTCTCACAAAAAGTATACTCCCAATCCCAACGCCTTCTTTCTCTTATGGAAATTTGTGTTTTAATTTGTATGCATATGGAAACATCGACATTGAAACAATCAGTTCTAACACATGCTTCACCAGTTTCTTCGATTGGCATTAGAGACAATAACATTCATGCGTATGCTTACTTTCTCACCTGATGTGCGCATGTAAACACTGTAATAAAGAGTTATCTTTGTATTGAACACACTGAAGTTGCTGATGAATTTATCACCTCAAAAACCCAGATTTAACGCGGTTTTTCATAATTAAACCAAGACACTTAGGTCGGCTAAAATAGCAGACATCCGTGAAAAAAAACGCAGTTGCAGAGAACATATTGTGAACCCCGGTCACCAAGGGCGTAACGAGGGGGCAAAGGAGGCACAATTCCCCGGGCGCCTGATCAATATTGGGACGTAGAATTGTGGGTCGCCGAAAAATCCCAATAATGTCGCAAGTACTTTTTTCAATTCAGTACATTTGCTTCCGAAAGACCTCAGGTTCGAACATGGAGGAGCCAAACTTGTTTCTTGTCCCGGAGGCCATCTAATCTCGGTACGCCCTTGCTGATCACATGCGGAAAAACGCCTACTGCCGTAACTTGAAGTGAACATTTAAAGATTTCTTGTCGTGTTACTGTTATTGTTACGCAATGAAGACCAACAGTAGAACAATCCGTTAGCAAGTTTCGCAACCTGCCTCTGCGGACACGAGCGAACTGCAATCTCATCATTGCATGACACTAGAACAGTGAACCTGGCTCTTGCGCCGTGTCAGTTTCATACCGGCAAATAAACTGTCATTGCAAGAATTAAATGAATCAATTGGAACTTAGCTGCTAACTTCAGGTTTTCTAGAAATTTTTTATTCTTAGGCCCAATTCTCAGGTGTGGAGGAAAATGCCAGTTGCACACCTTCTGCGGACACCCATGTTTATTATCCTAAGCTAAAATCTAATTAATTTCACCATTGTTGAGAGACATAACACCACTTAGGAAAGCTGTCTGCAGGACCGATGTTCAAATGACGTGGATACCGCATGTGCATCGGAAATCAAATTAAGACAAGCGGATGGAATACCTTAAAATTAGACTTTGGAGTACTAACTTTTTAATGAGTGTCGGCCAGACCACATGCCAAAGAATCAACTACTTTTACGTCAACGAAGCAATTTCAATGAGTGAGCACAGAGCCTACTTAGTAGTTCTTGTTGGCGATGGTATCTTTTACAATGTATTGTGTATTGTTCATATAGTACACTTTTTTCCGACTTACGGATTGCGGGCCCCCTAAATGTTGGGGGCTCCTGGCTGTAGCCCAGTCAGCACCCCCCTTAATCCGTCACTGCTTCGATTGTCATGTCGACTGTCAAATCCATCAACAAAATCATCTAATTGTATTTTTCAGCTCGTACCTTTCAACTGAAAGTAGATCAGTGTTACCCAATCTTTCACTGGTCATGGAATTTCTGGGTATTGTTTTCACTAATTTCATTTTTGAAAAACTTCTCTCGCATGAAGCGCTCGTGACGGGAAGAGTTACAGCTACCAGTAACAATCAAACGCAGCTTTTTAAGTAGGCCATCTGCTTTATAAATGAAAAAAACTTGTTCGAGCGATATAGGCAGCTTCGACTCCTTCCGAAACAAATTCTTTGCCAAAGTTATTTCATGTTTTAAATCATTTTCACTAAATGAATATGATTTGCGAATTCTTTCAAGTGTTTTTCTCAAAGAAATGTTTGACCACCGGGGCAAAAAGCTGACATAGGCTACGCGAAAGAATTGCTTCTGAATCATTACAGAAAACCTGTATAAAATTCTATGAGGTTGCAGCAGCACATGTGTGAGCAGATTTAAAACTTTAGTCACAAACCACTTATGTAAGATGTTTCGAAGTCGTATACTGTAAACAAATAGGCAGCAGAACGCAATACTGCAGCCAGGATAAATTCGGATAAATTAACTGAAACCAATTCTTAATGCTTTCACAAACCTTTTGCTACTGGGGTAAGCAACAATCTCCTGACAGTAATGTGTTCCTGTTCCATACACTGAAATGCACGAAAGTTCAATCTTCCCATTTCTGCGACTGTTTCTTAGTTTCGAAATTAACTTTTCAACACCACGACCGCGGTCTGACTAAATTTCACGCGGGATCCGAGCAACTACTGTTGTGTGTCGACATAAACAACTCTAGTTGTCCGACCGTCAAACACAACAACACAGCTTATCATGCATTTGGAAAATACTGAATGCAGGCTAGAGGGTTTCTAAGTTATCGTTCAAAATATTGCTTGCCCAATGTCTTTACTGTGTATGTCAATCTAAGAAAAAAACGGGGTGGCCAAATAGGGGGCCAAGCGAAAATCTGGGGGAGACATGGCCCCCTCAGGCCCCCCTTAGAATTGCCACTTCTTGCACCCCCTAGTTACGCCACTGCCGAATACTATTTATACATTTTTTTATTTTTAGGGTCTGAGGAGAGACCATGGCACAGTGCCACCCCCGTCCGTACGCTAGTGCCAGTCCATATCAGTTATACAAAAAACGACTCAATGAACCCAGTAAACTAGGTTTGGAAGCAGCAACTGGATTTTTAACAACTGGATGTTTTATTTCCAACGGCACAATCAGTTCATATTTAATCTCCATGATTGAATCAAAGTTAAGCGGAAGTTGGCCACTAAAATTTAATGTTAATTTTTCTCCAAACAAAGCGTTCACTGCGTCGATGTCAAGAAACAACCAACCTTGAGCTTGAAACTGCATCTCGAATGATTTTGCCAACCAAGAAACTGATAGCGCGCAATATTAATACGAACGTGGCTAGTCACGTCGTGGCTGCGATGGCCGAGTGGTTAAGGCGTTGGACTTGAAATCCAATGGGATATTCCCGCGTAGGTTCGAACCCTACTCGCAGCGTTCTTACTTTTTCTCACAACAGGACTGCAGAATACAGATCGCCTCCTAAATTCAATTCCTGCTAGCATTTTTGTAGCCGCTTGACAATTTGCTTGGGTTCCGTTTTCAGTTCTTTTTAATCTGCATTGAGTATATTCGTTATGATTATTAAGTTTTCATTACTGCTACATGTGTTTCGACCCAGTCATATGAAACAATAATAAACCAACCATAACCAGTGAAGATTCTAGAATAAATTTAATTTATTTGTTTGTGAGCAGACACGAAGTCCATAGTATGAACACACACACTCTGCAGAACGCAGGTTGATAAAAACAGACAATACAGAACGTAGTACAAGACATTGAAGCCGGCGAAATC
>Ga0210059_1004686_pt1 | contig 22096 bp, 12 predicted proteins | sample Ectturendosymbi2_FD_188042 | JGI IMG/M metagenome (GOLD analysis project Ga0210059, IMG submission 188042) | Ecteinascidia turbinata endosymbiont from Florida, USA - Sample 2 (SPAdes) (version 2) | ecosystem: Host-associated > Tunicates > Ascidians > Unclassified | place: Key West, Florida...
TGATAAACAATAGTGGTCCCAGAACAGACCCTTGAGGCACGCCATTTGAAATGTCAGCTAAACCAGATTTAACATTTTCCAGCTTTACAAACTGCTTGCGATTGGATAAATAACTACGAAATAATTATAAAGGAATTCCTCTAATGCCGAAGTTATGATAAAATTTGTCAAATAGTATGTTATGATTCACTCATGCTTTTTTTTCACTCATATTTACTCATGCTTCTTTTCACACAGTATAAAACTACACGTGGCTTACCGCTATCAGCAGTGTCATTGTCTCGCTGCATTACCTGCCAAGGTGTCTGTGTTCAATAGTCCTATGCAGGACTCCATTCAGTGATTTTAAACAAGCCCAGGCTACACACCAAAGAACCCATATTCGTACACTAAAAACCCGCTTGTGTTACGAACAAAAACATATGAGTGTGCTTATAATTGAAACGATAATCGAATACTGATTCAATTATAGTTCCTCTTCCAAATTTTCTTCTGCAGCGCAAATATTAACATTTGCAGAAGAACTTGTGTAATTTGCAGCTACGCCATTTTGGACAAGCAAAAAGCTAATCTTGATCACAGTGACGGAAAATGTATAGAATTGCGAATGTATATGTTTATTGTGGAAAACGAGGTGCACTCTCGTTTTCTACTGTTGTACTCTGCTTTTCCAAATACTGAAATTCCCTTCGCATACACTTGTGCCTCATGGTTTCAAACTGTACTGCAGAGCGGTCTTTTTGTAAGTTGCGTAGAATTAATAATTATCTTCTAAGTTCAATTGGGCAAGAAAAACTAAGCTCCAGGGGCGGATACAGAGGGGGCGATCGCCCCCTTAAACCTACGAAAGTAACTTTATCCACCATGATTTTGTATAATTCAGAAAACAGCATTCGCGATTAAAAGGCCATTCTGTTTTCCATCGTTTTTTCACAGCAGTGTTGTGAAGTATGCTTAATCCCTCTTATAGTAGTGAATCCATAATAAGACTAGACTCCCAAATATTACTGAAATCCTCAGCCCCCTAACCTTAGTGGCTGGATCCGCCCTTGTACGGACCTGGAGACAATCATCAACGATTTCGCGTGCAAACAATTTGGCGTCATGAAACTTTTCGTAACTGTCTTTTTTCCAGAAACCACACATTGACAGAGTGGCAGAGACCAGGGTCACTTCGATAGGTTCGTTACTAAGTGTTCTTCGCAATCTAACGCCTTTGCAATTGTCGTATAATGCCCTGACGAAACAATTAGTTGCGAAGTGCTTGTCGTTATCATCAGGGTATCAGTCTTATATCAAACAAAGCGCTGTTGTCCACTAGGACTAGATCACGGAACGGTTAATAGGTGTACCTATTGTGAAGCTATCATCGCAAAACTTCAGTCAAGTAGTATGGTTCAAGTTGCTTTTGCGTGATATTTCGTTGAGAACATTTTTTCTAAATGGTGTGCGTTTTGATCTGCGAGAGAGTGTAGACTTATCTTTCCTCAATACATGCAGAATGGGAATGGACGATTTGTTCAGTGCAGATGGTCAGAGAGTCTATGACAAAAAAGATTGTTGTGTAGTGTCACGGTAGCAAAAAGATCGTTTCATTGTGATACAACTTTCTGATTGAAGTATGAACAAATGAACCACATACCAACAGGCCCGTAACCAGCTTTGGACACCAGGGGTGGCGAAGAGTTTTATGAGAGGGACCCAAATTTTTTAAACTATGTCCAATAATTTTCAACTACCGTTATGTCCAACACGTTTTTTCAGGGGGCATCGCCCCCCCTGCTCCTCCCTAGTTGCAAGCCTGCATACCAACCGCCCTACAAGGTCATCCCCAATTGTCTCAGAAGTGTAGGCTGCCAAATCGTATCAGTTGTTGCGTTTTTAACCGGTGCTTCTGCAAAGTCAAAACAAGGACATATGAAACGCTACGCAGTTGCCCTAAGCATTTAAGGGGGCCTCGCGGTCACGACTTTGCCCTGGGCCTCGCGATCCTTTAATCCGGCCCTGGGTGTATGGTAAAAGTGAATAAAATGATTCCAGATTTGTTCCACATATCAATTTTTCACAACACGTTGAGTAGACTTTTTAGAAATGTTTTTATGTACATTTTCAGTTTGTGTTTTTCGTTTTCTCCTTTTATAAGAAAAACCAAAAAAAGAATAATTAAAAAAGACGCCACTACTAAGGAAGAAAGCGCAACAACTTTGAAATTAATCTCAACTGGTTTCTGAATAATAAACTATTTCTCAAATATGATATAGGCGTACCTGCCTGGAAAATCACTTGGTTATACGTCAGGTGTCTCGGACGTGATATAGATTAGCCTACTTGGTAAAAACTGTTTATTGTTGATTGCACTGTTGTATCACATGGTTGTTGTTCGGCTTTGCAACATTTACACTGCATTCTAACCTTTAGTCCTGCTGTAATCTCTGGAACAAAAACCAATGAATTAATTAACAGCAGTTAACTTTGTAGTCTAGGCTATACCTTACGCACAAGGTAACATTGCCGCTGAGCAAAGTACAAGGCCTTCTTTGTCTCTGTAACGCGGTAACGCGATAAAACCAAAGTGCGGTATTATCCCGTTGGAACGTAAAAATACAATTTCAATCACATTTATAAATGAAATACCGTGAAATATGTCTGTGTTGACGCTGCAATCCTGATAGTAAATATTGAACTCTATTGACATGCAGTGTCACTTAGCAGCAGCCCGTAACCAGGGAGGCGCAGGGGTGGAGAAGGCCTTAAAAATTTTTTATCCCCCCTGGAAAAATGTGTTGACATAGTTTAAAAAATTTCGGCCCCTCTCAGAAAACTCTTCGCCCCACCTGGTGTCCCAAGCTGGTTACGGGCCTGCTTCGCAGTCACAGTATTTTGGAAGTCTGTTTAACATGTACGGTATGATGATTGATCTATCGTTAGACAGGAGAAAGGCGTTTTTCCTGAAAAGGTTCGCTTCTTCAAGGAGCACGATGGTCGTTTTCTGGAGTGAGGGTAATTTCCCAGAAAAATGTATTATGGCTTGGTTACGGTTTCCATTTCGCTCAGCGTTTGCGTATTTCACGCAATTGAGAATGTTTGTTTCTTAAAATTTTTCAATTTTATGTGTGAATGGTCCATGACCTACATTGTAACTTATATCGATTAGTTGCGTAGTAAGCAACAGCGGACATCACACTTCTTAGCGTTTGTTTTTCTACGAAAGAATGTAAAATTTACGGAAATTTTATAAATTACCAAACGTTTTATGGGAAGTAAAGTTTTAACACAAGCTTGAAATTCTTCCCAGTCCGGAAAGCATCCAAGACGTTCCGTGAGCGTAGTGATGTAAATTGTGTCTGGTTTAAAAAAAACAGGGTATTTCTTTCCTTTGTCATGCATGTTGTACATGGTGCGCAGTGTCCGATGACCATCGATAGTCACACTGCACACTGCACAACTTCCCGCACTCCGATATCTTACAGACAGGTTTTGCCATTGACGTAAAGGCCACTAGCGCTCTTGGCAACATTAGCAAATATAATCATTTGTGTCCTGCAACACACATGAATGGTCCGAGTACGATTGCATGCGTATTTCCGAGAAATTGCCAGTGAGGACTTCCTGTCCACATGTCGCATCAACTACACTGCTATAGCGTAAGGACAGAGCGGGGAACTACAGATCTGTTAGCTCGCTTACGGCTCGCACTGAAGTAAATGGGCAAATGCGCCGCAAGTAGAAAATTTGTTGTGCCAAACTACAACATACGCTAGTTTGTGCAAATTGTTAGTGCTAGCTGGAGCTTCTTAACAGTATTGTGAATGTATCAGTCACAATGTTGGGAAGAGGATACGAGCTTGATAAAACAGTGTTAGTTATTCTGCAAGTAACGTTGCAAGGATTAGCGCTTTGCAACAATGACGGGAGGTTCAGTAGCCGTACCAATAGCATTTAAAATTTGTATGGCCTTTAAATGTTTTTCTCTGCATTTATAATGGTACGCCCAGAGCATAAAATCGTGGTTTGTTTAACAGTCATCACAAACGGAATCTGAAAAAAGTACAGGGAGAGAAGTGTTGTGTTGCAAGAACAGCAGTATAAAAGTTTTGACAAAAATGAAAGCTTTTTTCACTTCGTAATGACAACTGAAAACATTTCGACAAACATGTCTCCCGCAAATACGTCTCTTCTGAACTCGATTGTGCAAACGTTGCATTGTCTGGGCAAGCTTGTGAATAGCAAAATGAATTTTATTGCTAATAATAAAAAATCGCCAGAAGATCTAATTTTCTGCTTGATTTGAAACCTGGTGGCAAACGCTACGAAATAACAACATGAGTAGCAAAAAGAACAGCATTTTTCGAAGCTAAATTTGTTGAACAAGGGGAATCTATAGCATGGTTTGACGAACAATAGACAAAACAAAAACGACGATTGACAGTTGATTATGCAGAAAAAAACGATCGCTGTACTTGAAACGCAACGTCTTACAAAAAACAAGAACATTTAGGAAAATTAGTTGCTCCAAAACACGTCAAATGGCATAGCATATAGAATCATTTCTGCATGCTTGTGGCCGGTTTTGAACTTTTTGTTTACAGCACGCTAGAGCAGGTTTTTTTTTTGAGGAAAATGTTAGGTACCCGGTATGAACCTGTAGGGACCCGATTTATCTGATTCTGGAGGCCCGATTTTTTCTGATTCTAGGGACCCGATGATAATTTTCTCTGATTCTAGGGACCCGATGACAATTTTCGCTGATTCTAGGCACCCGATTTTCAATTCTAGGGACCCGAATCGGGTCATTCTAGAAGGTTCAAGCTGCATGTTTTCAGTAGACGACAGTTCAGCTATTTATCCCAGAGATTTCAAGGAGAGGTGCTCGATGCTTTATTTTCGTATTATAATTGGACTTTAGAATCAGTCCTATTTGGTTCTGTCTAGTTCTGCAAGAAACGAAATTTCAAAATTTCCCAATAAATTTGACAAAGAGTTGATGAGAATCGGCTTATTCATATCAGCTTCCACAACATTGACACCTGTAGCGAAAAACTCTTCTTCAAATGAAAAAATTCGAATGAACCGTTTTCAGCTTTTTGTTTATAAGATGTTCACTTTTGTTTGTGAACTCTTCAAGTTTGGATTTCAGTACAAACTTATTTGTATTTTCTAACTGATGAGACAGATTAAGTACGTTCATTTTTACAAGCAAATCTGATAAAGAGCATATTAAACCAGGTTCCCAACCTGTGGTACTCGTACCGCTAGTGGCATGCGAAGGTCTTCCAGGTGGTAAGCGAGTAACTTCCATTTTTCAAAAAAATCTGGATTCACTGCTGCTTAGTTTACGTATCGGGCTTTGTTTCTAAATCAGCTATGTCCAACCCGCGGCCCTTGGGCCGCATGCGGCCCAGTCGAAGGTTTCGTTCGGCCCAGTTAAGGTTTTCACCATCGTAAAAGTATCCTACAAAGTGACAACCTGTCCTTAATAATCTTGAATTTGACATTTTTGATGCAGGTGGTCCTCAGTGCCTCTGCCTTAACCATTGCAGTTAGGATCAGAACGCTTTCAGTATATTAGTTTAAGCTAAATATAGTTTGCTAAGGTCAAAGTAAGCCATCCAATATGCGGCCCTCATTAATATGTCATTCAATGTGCGGCCCTGGTTAAGACAATGACATAATTTTTGGCTCAGTAAGCCATTTGGGTTGGACATAGCTGTTCTAAATGAATAAATTTTCTTGCAGCCTGCTATTCGTGTTGTATCGCAACATTATGATTTTTGATGCGCTGTTAGCAAATTTACGACACGCGTCGACCAATTGATGGAAGGTAAACAAAAACAAAAATCTCAATGAATTTAGTTGCGCTCTTTTATTGTTCTTTTGATGTATATTATTCTTCTGAATAAACTAACATTCAATCAAATTAGTTGTTCTGGAAGAAGTGGTACGCGTTGACAATACAGGGTGCCCAAATGGTACGAGATCATGAAAAGGGTGGTAACTCCTGATTTAAACAATGAGCTGTCATTGCGAAAGTAGTTGACCAGCTCTGGAATTTTTGCAGTGGCATTATTCTTAGCGTTTTTATTTAAGCTCAACTAGGAACTTTGGTCCAAAATCAACCCTGTCAGGGAATGTTTCATCCCCTAATCCATCGAACAATCTGCTTCTAAAATATCTCTACTCCACGTCAACTTCTATATCAAGCTTGTCGGGGTCTAGGTGGCTTTAAAAAAGGCACTGACACATTCTGCATCAGTTGGTGCATCTCCTTAAATCACATGTGCTTTAAACTTCGTCCTTAGATCGTCATCACGTTCAGCACAAGAAAGATAGGCACAGAGCTCATCCCGCATTTAGTTAAAATGTTGTATATTACTTTTCCACTTTTAGCGCGTTTGGAAATAGAAGTGGCAATTGTAAACAAAAGGAAAATCCATATAATGAATAGTTTTGAACAGGAAAAAGGTGCACTGACTTTCCCCGTACTGCAGTAGAGGATTTCAATATCTTTCTTTCATAGGTTGGTTTACATTTTTTGTGGCACCACGTCAAGTGAAGAGAAACGCGCTCCAAATACTCCGCACACCCACTATTGCCCGCACGCAACAATGCTTTCAGCGCTCCCATTCCTACTCTGATCCAACGTTCTCATTCTGGTGCTCTTGCGACAAGTAGAATGTAGTGTTCAAATATTGCTATCAATCATGGGATTGCAGAAAATAAGGAGAGCCAGCGAGCCTTGCTATGAGGAAAAAGTTTTCTGTATGTCATATCTGCAAATTCGCAGTTTCCGTTAAGTCGTTCGGTTCGAACAGTTGAAAATGGAAAAATATTGATATACTGAATGTATTCTCAGTATATCGACACTAATTCTTTCAGCTTTACAAATGATGTGCTGGACAGCCTACGCCAATGTACGATTTGCCTGACGTTTTTTAACTTCGCAACCACATTGCTCATTACGCCTCAATACTCCAAACATTGCATTGCAATTATCCCCTGTGAATGACATACACTTTTCAGAGACCTCCGTTTTTTCTAAGGTTTCGTTAATATATCCGGTGGCAATTGCGTCAGACGTCCCATGAGGCTTGTTCTTAAATTCGATCAGTAGACTGAATTCCACCATTTTCCAGTCGAAATTCCGCAAACATACTAGAAACAAATTTAATATACCATAATTGTTGCCGTCTGTGGCGAGTACACAATATGCAATATCGTTTTCTTGAATACATTTCACAGATGCAACGACAGCTTCTGTCTTTGTTGTGGCACAGGAAACCTCTTTGCCAGATCAGAATCAGGAACGTTTTTTCAGCAAAAAGGACGTGCAGTCCATGGATAATAAGCTTTGTGATGCTTAGCTGCATGAAAAGCATAAGTGTCCTCCGCAGCAGTTACCTCATCTTCTGTTTTACTCCATGATGTGGTAAATGCTTTGTCACTTTCCTTGATACAGGAGTTCCCCTTGCTGCTCTGCCATGTTTGTCAAGCCTGAGACGTGATTTTAAATCCGCACTACCTTTGCATGAAACAGAGATGTATGTTCCTAATTTGCAAACCAAACATTCTGCTTCCCATTCATTTCTACCTCGCGGCATCCCTCTTTTTTGTTGTCAAAGAAAATGATACGAAATGTCGTGCTTTTTATTGAAATTTTAAATTTGTCAGCCCGGTCTGCTCATGGCAGTGTGGGTGTACCGCACCTGCTTACAAAAATCATAAAAAATATGAACACAAACGTCTGGCGATTGTTAAAGTACAAAATCTTGCGTAAGCACGTGATATGTGTGACGACGCATCGCGTCACATGCCTAGAGCGCGCAGTCGGGAAGTACTTCAAAAATGCAGTTACGCACAAGCAACAATAGAAATGAACCTGCTGGTCGAGCGGAGAATCTCTGTAGTTGCTTGGCCGTTGCACTTGCGGACTTGGGCGTTCTTTCCGTTGCATTTTCGTATCTCCTTATAAGGCGCTGCAACATATGCGCCAGAAGAAGCAACAGAAATCTTTATTCTTAGCAGTAGCAAATACAGTAGATTTCGTCTAGATCGGCGCTATGCAAGGATATGGAAAAACTGCCGATATACGTGAAGTTGTCAATAACGACAAATAGACTTTAACCGTTCAAATAACAAAGGTTTATTTAATTAATGTTGAGGTGCGTTATACAATCTTTTCACCACCTGCTGTTGTGCACCATCGATTAAAAGAAAGATTCTAAGCAATATAACGGTGCAATTAGTTACTTGTTGACATTGGTTGTGTAACGTCATCAGAGCAAAAACTGTTGCGGCACAGCAGCAATTAACATCCTGTAGCAGGGGTCTCCACACTTTCTTGCCAGAGGGCCACATAAGCTATTACACAACAGCTGGAGGGCCGAACATCTTACATAATGTGATTGTTTCGGGATATATTTCATTCTACCAACCCACAGATTTTTCGTTAATACAAATTTTTTTCATTGGTAACATAACGCCTTTGTGGGCCGGATGAAATGGCTTCGCGGGCCATAGTTTGGAGGCCCTGTCCTATAGCAAAGATTATATTCTGGAAGTATATTCGCTGTTTGTAGCGGCAAGTGCCAGCACAAACGAACAAATTACTTCGTGGGTACAAAAGTGATGCTGATCCAGGCGAATTGCCGATATAGCCGACTTAAATAGACATGAAGCAGGATTTCTGCTGTGACCGAAGAAACTGTGCCGAAATAGGCAAATCGCCTTTACACACGAGGTCGATATAGGCAAGTTCTATTGTATATATAAGGCTGTTATCAACCTTGAGATACAAATAAGTTTAGTGATCGAAGTGGGCTATTTATGGACGTTAAATTCAGATCTCCGGTCAAGGAAAAACGTTTACGACCTTGATTAATGAAACTCGGATGCATAATAATAAAGTATGCAGGACAAATGAGATATTGCATCCATGCAGACAGCTACCGAAGTCATCACCGAAATGAGAATTACCCACCAACCACTTAATTTCCAAATACTGTAATGCCGAATCGTGCTTTTTCAACTCGTTTTTTAAGATTGGTTGTGGATTGCGAACACTGTCTAGGTTTATGTTGGCACTCCAGGGTCTTTGTAAAAATAAAGCATGTCTAACAAACAACATTATGATGGCTAAATTCTTATCCGACATTTTTAATGTTTGTTCACAGCTATAAACCGTGAAAAGAATTAAACCGTTTTTCTGCACAATATTTATGCAGTTCATACATATGACATTACCTTAAGTTAGCGATGATTTCAAACCTTTTTGTCAATTTTTTGGTATTCTTTGGAATCTACACCATTGGCAAAAAGAGGTTATCTGTGAGTGTGAGATTAGCAAAAGCAACAAATATCTTTTCTCTTTGGACTCCCGTTTGTCAACAGGCACAGTCGTTTCGCAGCGCACAACAACTTTGCATGCTTGTGATGCGTTGTTCACTATGCAAGATCTTAACCAAACTATTGACTTTGAGGGAAGGTCCTCTGCTTGTCACAGCGCGGAGTGTCCAGAGTTTCACGATCATTAACAACGAGTACTATAACGATTTTTTTCTGGTGTTGTGTTTAGGCAGCAGGCAAGTTTTATTTTAATTTTTATTATTATTATTCAAGGGTTTAGGAGTATATGTGCACTAAACAACGCTATCTGCCTTTATACTGATACAGGCAGATGTATACAAGACGCGCAACTACCAGAGTCTGCAGAAACAACAGCTAAGTGTGCGGATCGATTCCCAACGAACCTTGTGAGAATACCAGAAGTGTTGCATTTAAGATAGCCGCAACAATTTTTGTTTTCCTCAGAGGTCTGTGTTCCAGCTTAGGGCAGTCAAATAAACGTAAATTAAAAAAAAACATGGGTAGGTACTTGATTTGAATCTTATCCTATTACAAAACTTTCAGAGAATTCAGAAGCTGTTTCAAGACTCGTTTTATTTTTTTCTTCTAAGACCTGTTTCCAAAAGATAAATGGTACAGTTGCGAAGCAACACTTAGATAAGGCCTTAAATGTTCCCACCTAATGTAGGACACGTATATAAAAACCGTAACTTTTATCACCTTCAAGGTGGCAGACTCTTCCATTTCGTCCATGATTCACACAGCACCGTTTCGTGGAAACAAATTCGAAATTATTGAGTTTGTTTCAACTTGTATCGAATTGTGGGAAAGTCACAAAATTTTTCACGAATACCCTCGTCATCTATTTGAAGTTTTCTAATTCGTTTCTTACAGACAAACCATGCAGTAAAAACAGTGTTCAGCTGTAAAACTCGTAAAACCTTGAATGTCGAGCCACTTCTCAGAAAAAACTCAGGTATATCTCAGAAAAAACTCAGCTATACGATTGTTCGGCCACGTGGCCAGAAAGCCCCATGAAAACGCTTCTTGGCAGTGTTCCCTCTAAGAAAATTGTACACTGAGCAAATGTTTGTTTTAGTGCATGCAGTTGCGTAACCACGTAGACATAAAACTAGCGAAGCGTTTAAGCGGTAAAAGGGCTTGCCCAGGGTTGTCCGTGGGACATATTTATCTGTCCCATTCCCATCCCATAGCAATTGATGCCTGTCCCATACCATGGGATTCCCATTACATTATTATAATAATAATATGGAATACAATTCAATTAAAGTTATTAAATTTATGAAAGTTTAGGTTTAGTATCTACTAAATAAGACTACATGTACAAAGAGACATGAAAAACGACAAAGTTTATTGATATTAAAATTCAGAAGTATAGTCTAAGTATGACAATTCAGTAACATTCTGACACTCTCATTCTATTTCTGAGTCTCATGGGAAATACAAATGCGTGCTGTCCCATCCCATGGGACGTTTCGCATGGGATTCCCATAGGAACCCAATTCCCATGGACAAGCCTGGCTATGCCAGCTATGTCCAACCCAAATGGCTTGATGAGCCAAAACGTATGTCACTATCTTGACCAGGCCACACATTGAATGTCATGTAAATGAGGGTCGCACTTCGCATGGCTTACATTGATCTTAGCAAACCAAATTTAGCTAACATGCTGAAACTGTTCGAATCCTAACTGCAAGGGTCACAGACGTGATAAAGTGGCACTGAGAACCACCTGCATCAAAATAAGGATATGTTGTCAGTATGTAGGTAACTTTTACTACAGCGAAAACCGAAAATGGGCTGCACAAACCCCTCGACTGGGCCGCGGGTTAGACATAGCTGGGCTATGCGATATGTATACGATATTAAATTTTGAAAGTTGCAAGTGTACGAGAAATATATAGATTTCACTGCGCAAATGGTTTGGTGGTACTGCGTATTTGCCCAGTTGTACATTTTAGAGGGAGCATTGCTTCTTGGTCTGTAGAACTTGAGCAAAATCACTGTATACTGTCGTTGCAGACGACAATCTACTCCGGAAAGGCAAACAAATTTAAAGGTACCTACTGCTTAAATTACTCTAAGCTGCGGAGTAAATAGAAAGCAAAGACAAAATCCAAAAGATAGAACTGTATGCCTGGACGGTTAAGCTGACATCTCCAAGGCATCGCAAATATTCTTCAATCTTCAATGTTATAAAGCAATGTGAAAGCAACCAATTTACTATAGATACCATCTAGTTATTTCGTGGCTTACTTTTCTTGTCACCGCATGGATTTATTGCCGATTGAATGAGCTAAAGAAACTTCGATAAAGTCAAAGCAAACTTGTATGCTGGTTATGGATCAGGTCACTCATCAGCATTACTTTTGTTTTTATTGAGTTTGCTTACAACAATACTGTGTGTTTTTTCATAGTAAACTTTTTAAAGCATGTTTTCATGAAAAATACAACCGACAAAGCAAAAGAACAGAGAAATAAAAAATTCTTAGCCGGAAATTTGCATGCAGGTTGCTATATACGAATAAAATATTAATTGGTTGATGCACTGGATATGTCTCCATCAATGCTTGGATATGTCACGCTGTCCCTTTTGGGAGCTCTCATACACGCTGTGCCTGTATACAGAGGTGGGTTGTAGGCTGTGAGCGATTAGTGCGAAGGTTCATGGTCAAACCTTGGAATGCTTAGTTGGAGGATGGACAGTTCGTGCACAAGACTGCAGTTACCTTAGGAGCACACCTCGCGTGCTTCTTGCCTGACATGTAGATGAAAATAAGTACGGAAATGTTCCGACCACTTTACACTATTGCAGGAAAGCGTGTGATCGTCTTACCTGGAAAAACGCTTTTAACTGCTCAATGGGTCCCTGTTTTGAGTTCATTGCTCCCTCCCAATCGAAACTTCCCTTGCTACTCAGGAACACTTCAGACCAGACGGCAGGGTTTCATGCCTGGAGGCTATTACGACACGATCAAAGTTAAAATAAATGCGCGCGATCTCTGGGCAAAAACGTTACCGCACAGTCCTGTAGTGGCTGATACGGGTAAGAGGCGGCGGAATGAAATTTTATAGTGCGTGGGGGTACGGTCTAGAGTCTAGACGTACTACTTATATCACGGTTGATTACATGGCTCTGTATGAAGCAAACAAGGCCGGTTTTCAGCCGACTTGACCGATTTCTTCTAATCGGGCCCCACGCCAAACGGAGCCCTCGCTCCGCCTGCTAGCCAATGCAAACGTACACTTTCTATCGAAGTTGCTTGTGTATTGTGCCGGAGGGGGCCCAGTGTTTTTTCAGTTGTTTGGAGAGACCAAAACGATTATCAAATTTTCCCAACGGTCTCTCAAAACACAGTAAAACTCGCTTTACTACCACAATCAAAGTACCCGAAATCTTGGTTTGCAAACATCTCGGTATTCAGATGAAATAGTTGCAGTCTCTGAAAAAGTCTTTGCAGTGAGCAAGGTCAAAACGAAAGAAAACCCTGGAGGGGCCCACAGTATGTTGCAGGCGTGGGATCCATTGACAACGAAAATCCAAGTGAACTGCGCGGTTTTCAACGCTCTCATCAAAGTTCTAAGCGTTTCGTATTTGGCAGATCAGGTTTCAATGGTTACTGCATAATAGGGTTTGATAGTTGTTGAATGTTGATATTTCAATATTTATTACTAGACTTGCCTTCTGAAGGTAAAGTTTAGTTCGTAATTGCAAATATGTGCCGCATAGCCTTTTTTGGCGTTGTTAATTTTCCCTCGCGTAAAGATTTGATGAGGCAACCTGAGATTGGCGAAAACGTTTAAAATAAACCTAGTTTTAATTATGAATGACTATTTCAGGTATGCAAAAAATAACGCTTCCTCAAAAAGCAACAGAAAATTACTAACAGTCAAGCCATTTGCAAAATAACAGAAGTGACAATTTTGTTCAAGTGAAGTAGCCTTGTGATATTCTTGTGGTGAAAATTGCATCATGAAATGCTAGAAAATTGCATCATGAAATAAAAATCTGAAAAGGTGGAAAGTGGAATAACTTTTGTGGAAGTTTGAGGCTACTACAGTACTTGTCTATTTTGATAAATTAAAAAGTAGGTTTAAACTTATTGGGAGATCCAGTGGTGTAGGAGGCGGGGGTGTAAGCGCACCCCCAAAAGTTTTGATTTGTCGAAAATCCTGGCAAAATTTCTGAAAATCTAGGCAAAATCCGTGAAAATCTTTACAAAATCGCTGAAAATCTGGGAAAACTCCCTGAAAATACGGGCAAAAATGGCGCCCAAGGTTTGCAGAATCACATGAAGACCTTTCTTTGGAGGTCATCCGAAAGGCCTACCTTCGGGGGAGACAATAGTCGCACAAAAACTTTTCGGGCAAGTTTGCGAAAATTCGGGCAAAAATCTTTGGCACCCCAAAAATTCGCCTGCTCTTACACTTATGGGGATATCGACAACCACTTCATATATTTCTTTAGTGTTAATAAAGAAAAGAATTTTTTCCCTTCTCAGGGATATTCAAAAGCTGTTCTAACAAGCGGCTTGTACTCCTTTAATCGGTGCTCTATTAAATGGTTTTTCTCTGTAACCATTTTCCACTTCCACGTGTACTGTGTATAGTGATAGGCAGGTGTTTTGTACAGTCGAATTTGGGATATTTGTTTAAGAATATGTTTTGTCTGTAACTAAGATAAATATCATGAGTCAAAGACCGGTCGAAAATATTAAGTGGTAACCAAAAGAGGCCTAAAACTAAGGCAAAAATAGACCGAAGCAGGAAAACGAAAGATGCTTTGGACAAGTATTTTAACCACTGAGTAGACACCCTAAATGCCACACCACATTGAAGATGGCGACAACGTAGGCAGCCAGCCTGGTCATGTTGCGTCAAAGAGTCAAAGTGGAAGTTTATGTGCAGGAAGTGATACCAGTCGTTACGAAAGTGTTGATTCTGACAAAGAAGTAACCTCGTCGGATGATGCATCTGATGAGGCATGCGAGCAAGCAAATTCAAAATTTGGATGAACAAATGATCCTGCTCCTTAGCCAAGTGTCATGAGTGGGAATGTTAGGGACTACCCTGGACTATTTAGCCCAATTAGGACCGCCTGCATTCATAATAGAAGTTTTCCCCGAAACGAGACTGATGTTACACGGTTTTCTAAGTTTCACTGCAAAAGAATGCCATTAGATGGTGAAGCGGTAGGTTATGGCTAATATTCCTAGCCTGGAAAAGCGGGCTAATATTCCTGGCCATGGCTAATATTCCTGGCCTCGAAAAACGGAATCTATTGCTACTACTGCAAACGTTTCAGCGCTGGATATCCACTAACGCAACACTCAAATATCTCTCCTCTTGCAGGCACTACACTCGTAATTCCCTTCTGATCAGGGAGGTGCCTGGCCAGAGAGGAGGTATTAATATTGTAATTTTTTGGTTTATTGGGTTTAACGGCGCTGTCCATTGAAGTCTCTGCTGGGGAGGTCTTGGCGTCACCCTTTCGGGCCTCGCCTTTGTAACATCACCGATTTCTATCATTACCCCTTGATTCACCCTCTCAAAAATTTCTACACACCACTGAGTGGGGCCCCGCAAAAGTGTTTCAAATCGGGCCCCGCACTTGCTAACGCCGGCGCTGAAAGCAAACCTGCAGTAGAAAAATCTCATTTTGCGTAGGTTGGTACCAATTTTCAAGTACTGCCGGTTTAGCAAAAATAAGGGTTCGATAAACGTTCTTGTCATATCCGTTCGAAGACTTTGCTTCCTTAGACTCTTGGTGCCAACCTCTTGGTAACATGAGCAACATGTATTAGGGCCTACGTAACATTTTAAAGATTTACTGCGCGCATGACAATTTCGAGCTTCCTTATCGCATACACGTAAATTTAAGACATAAATGCTTGCATCAGGATAAGTTTACATTATCGACAAGATCAGGCACTCAGCAAAATTTTGAAGATGATGCAGTTTATAACAAAAAAAGTAAAAATGCAGTAAAATAGTGAGGTTTCATTGTACCTCGGACCCAAAACGTTTTTTTCAGCTTGGATATGTCGAGCATTTTTTAAGAATAAACCTTTAAGAGATCTTCAATTGCGGCTCCTAATGGGAGATGCGAACAGTACGCAACGGAAAGGACGCCAAGTCCGCAACTGCAACCAACAACAGAGACATTCCCAGCTCGACTAGGTTAAATCTCTTGTTGCCTGTGCGCATAGGAGAAGGCAAACGTTTGGGGGTGCGAAGGATTTTTGCCCGAATTTCCCCAAACTTGCCCGAAACATTTTGGCCTTTTGCTTTTATTAAAAAGTATTAAGTTTAATTTGTGAAAGCCCAACCATAATCTATAACCGGTTATCCGGTGCTTAGGGACCAGCGACTCGTTGTCAGGGACATTGACTACAGAATTTAAGTTTTGCGGGATTCTACATCGCCTGTTATCGCAGGATTTTGTGCGTGCTTCACCTTACTTCCGGTACTTGGTATAACATCGGGCGACAAGAACAAGATCGTGCTCCAATATGGTTCATCAATTTTTCCCTACTTACTGTTCTGTGATTCCTGCCAACTAACATCACCGTTTGGGCTTTGAAACTGTTGTAAATTTGTTAAGCTCAGGGAATTTGGTATATTTTGCGTTTCAGTAATGTTGTGGATAGCGCTGCACTTCTCGCGTTTTTGTGCAGGTGTCAGATGTCAGCAGCTAATAAAAGCGACAGCACGAGCTTTTCTTTTTAAGGAAATAATGCATAGACCTAAGTAGTACTTTACTAGTTATGCGGGTTCTAAATGTCAACCGGCCCGCAATCATACGTCAGCGAGAAAGTAAGCACACAATAATTGACCGGAGGATGAACCTATACAACTCAGCATGAATCAGTTGACTGCTTGTTGGGCCGTCGCTATTAAAATAGGCATATATGGTTGTGATGTTTGGCGCTTGTTTTGGAGGCTGTAATGAATTATATCCAATTTTATGATGGATGCGGTGAATTATAGTTTGTGGGTTCAATGTACCAATGGCCGAGGTGCTTTGTATGCTTTGCGTCGAGTAAAAACACATCCTCAGCATACCTCTCTCTCAAAAAACAACGTAAGATGATTTTGCGAAGCACTGAATTTCGGCAGCTAGGTCCTATTTTTGTCATGCTGTTGGCCCTGACGTGGTTAGATTAATTCAGGACATTTCGGCGTGCCATTGATACTTAATACATTTTTGATGGTTTTCGGTATAGTAGGTCATTGCTTTTGGCTTGTTGGGCCATTTTTAGCATATGCAGCTCCCAACTTTCTTTTGGCCGGTCATGATTCGCCTCGATGCAACGACGGGTTGCATCGTTGCATCGAGTGTAGCAAGATTATAGCATTTGGTTCTGTAGCAAGATTATAGCATTGGTTCTGCGACATAGCCACGAGTGTGCTGAAGGTTTGGACCAGGCCCGTAACCAGCTTGGGACACCAGCGGGGCGAAACGTTTTCTGAGAGGGGTTCAAATTTTTTAAACTATGTCCGACGCATTTTCCCAGGGGGGCGAAGAATTTTAGGGGTCTTCGCCACCCCTGCGCCACCCTAGTTACGGGCCTGGTTTGGACCTTTCAACTCATGTTTTGTATGAAGAAGTCCAAAGCGAATGTCCATTGTTTCTGGACGGTGAAGAACCTATCCGCAATTCTAATGAAATTTACCCAGAACTTGAAAGTGTGAAGTGTGACTAAAAGCACTATTTTTTAACCTTTTCGCCCAAAGTGTTGCAAAGTAAACGTTGGTGAAGTATGAAATTCAAAATTCTTTTATGCTATTTTCGAATACTGTAACGGCTTGTTTTAAGTTTGAAAACTAAAGCTCAGTTTCAGTATTACTTTATGTATACGCATCCAGCTATACTGGCCTCAGTTTAGTTCGTGAACGATTACATGTGAAAAAACGCATTTATGACTGTCGATGATGCATCGCATTCCATTTTTTAGCGTTGACAAGAAACAGTGTTTCACCAATATTTTGCACTATCAAATCTATCATTCACTGTCATAGGAAGTTGTGATCTCAAGGGTGAACGGTCGATCTCATTCGCCTTTTTTACGATGACAATAAGTACCGGTAGTGCAAACTTGTTGGTGAAACACTGTTTCTTGACAACAAGAAAAAGTTGGATGCGTTCTATCGTCCGTGCAGTCATGACACAGAAATTCTAGCTGTGCAAGCTTAGGTGTTTCACATCATCCCGAATTGGTAAAGGCTGTACGACAATGTTTCTTTCACAGCACATTGTGCACATATGTGGTTGAAAGTGCAACGCTTCCAAATGACTATTACATATACTTCACCCTGCACCCGTTTCCATTCAATAACCAAAAATAATTTTATTCAGACGTTGTTCGAAAACTTCTTTTAAGTGCATATTGCATCCTTTCTACCGCACACCAGCTAAAATCCCGAAAATGTTCGACAGAAAGTAACAGTTGCCTTTCCCCTGTGCAAGTGCACATCGCCATAGTACAGTGCATTAGCATGCTATGTTTAGGCATGTTATTTCCTCTCTGCACATCTGCTTTTAGAGCTTGATAAGTAATGGAAATTAACGAGGTGAACTTATGCAGGTCTCGACCCGATAATTTTAGGCCTAGCCCAGAAACAAGTTTTTTTTTACTAATGCCTTCTTCTGTGCACAATATTTGTTTTCAGGCTACGGTGAGCAGAACTATATCGATTACGACAGTTCTTATCAGATCTACAATGGCGAGCAAAATAGCGAGTCCGAGTCTTATCAATGTTCGGGCACCCTCATTTTTATCGAACGGTGGCGCTTGTGCGACTTTGAGAACGACTGTCCGCAATTTGATGACGAAAATGAGGAGAACTGCGCAGGTGAGCCACAATTATTAGAAAAACGATTTCTGATAAGAACATATCATGTTTGAATGCTGAATTTTGATCGCTAAAGACGCAGTTGGTTTTCAACTGCTGATTGTATCCTCAAGCTTGGAACTCATTTTTGGATACATCCAAAAATGAGTTCCAAGCTTGAGGATGAAATCAGCAGTTTAAAACAAACTGCATCCTTAGCAATCCTGTCCAAATTAACGTGAAGTTTATCGCAAGTTGAAGGGCATCTGAAAAACGCGCACGTTCTAGGATCATCATTTTGCTCCTCAAATGCCGTCAGTAGCAGATGCTGTAGTGTCTGATCATGGAATTTTGACCGTAACTACTGGGGGGCGCATGGGGGCTTTGCACCCCCTGGAAAATTTTGTCGCCCCCCTGGAAAAACGTGTCCGATCCTGACGTGGCGTTTGGGGACCAGTCAAAACCAGGGCGCCCAAAGATCGAGTTTGTTTGAGTTCTCACAAAAGAAACTGGAGAGCAAAAAACTTCATGAATTTTTGAAAGTGGCGCCGCTTCAAGGACGTCCAGGTTATTTGGTGGACTACTACACCACTGAGAATTTGTGGTTGCAACAACTTCTAAAAGTTTTAATATTTTGTTGGTCTTCTCATATATCGACGACTTTTTTCTGTTTTTTGTGACATCTCTAAGAACACAAGGAACTCTATGATTTTCGGGGTGGAGTGCACATAATGTCTGAATGCTCTTGGTCCTATACAAGCCGTGGTCATCTACAATCACTTCTGCAGCTTATAAGCTTGCACTGAACAGGTGTGAGCGTGCTGCACGTAACAGAATGGTGTACATTGTGAGACGCATCAGTTTCAAAACACCGGTTGCTTTGAAAACGCAGCGCATTTTGCAGGTGTTATTGAACAGCAGCAAGACAGTTACGATGACGTGTACCTGGTTTCAAATGTTGGCCAAGATGGTGACGAAGAATCTTATCAATGCACGAATTCTTTGATATTTATTGAGAAGTCGCGTTTATGCGATAACGAAATGGACTGTCCGAATAATGATGACGAAAACAACGAGACTTGCATCAGTGAGTGTTTTTTATCAGTTTCAATTCAGAAATGTACGACCCATCGTTTAGACGTTTCAAGCCTATTTGGCAAAGCTGTGATGAAATGATACTTGTTCCTTAACCAATCCGAAGTGTGAAGATTGGAACTGGAACTAACAAGCCTTTATAAAACTCTTCAAAATTTGTTTCGGAACAGGAACTAGCAATGTTCTATAAACAGACCGTTGAAAACGTAACGCAGATGTACGATGTAGAAACGTTTGAATGAGTAAAAGCATACATAAATAAATTAATAAATAGAAGATATACCAAACTGTTTTGCGACTGATGTGAAGTTTTTCATGTGGAACAAAGCTTGAGAATATGATTTATTATGGTCAAAACCATACCCGTAACTACTGGGGGGCGCAGGGGGCTTCGCACCCCCTGAAAAAATTTTCGCCTCCCCTGGAAAAATGTGTTGGACATAGTTCAAAAATATTGGAGATAATTTGAAAAATTTGGGTCCTTCCCAGAAGACTCTTCGCCTCCCCTAGTGTCCCAAACTGGTGACGGTCCTTTTTACTTTGTGATTAATATTAGGTACAAGCATTATACGAGAGATGGCCTTCCCAATTCCAGGTCAATAGACCCTTTCCTCAAAGTAGAATCCATTTGAGTTTACAGGTGATATGTTCAAGCCCAGAAATGATTCGATCGAAAAAACTGATCCGTGCCAGTGATGCCTTTCAACAGTTGAGTTGATTCCATTTGCCGATTTGGCATTAGCAAGAAGAAACAACAAATTAGTGCACGGACGCCAGAGCTTCGCAGGAATCGGAGGGTTATCGAGTCGTTGCCCCACGACTGTTGAATCAGCTTTGTTACTGTCCGTGTCCAAGTCCAACTCGAAGTGTTGCGTATGGCTGGGAAAGAGCTGCCAGGTGACCAACACAGTTGCGCAAGGAGTGCTGGGTCGCAAGTCGCAACCGCTCTTTATCCGTGGGTCGAGAGAGATGTGGCAATCTAGTGTTTTCAGAATTGGTTTTAAATTTTGAACAATCAAAATATAAATACCACATTCAGCTCCAAAGTAGCTTCCACTGTCAACCTAATCTGATCAAAGAAAGAAAATGTGCAGCTGTTCTTGATAATTTCATATACACGAACTGGATTACTGTGAAAATCTTTATTTCTCTTCACACTGACAATTATCATGCTTCCTGCAATAGATTTGTTGAAAGCTTGCAGTTTTAACGGAATGGTTACTGACAATCAAGATGCATACAATTGATATTAAAAAAAATTAAATCTGGCATACTGGTTTGTAACACGCAATGTAGCTGACTTGAAAGCAGTTGTAATACTCCAATAAGGTCTAATACCAAACTCTTGTCAGTGACTTCGCCTTTAAGCCATAAGATTCTGATAAATTTTTTTAATTTTGTTACTGCCACTTGCTCGTTTGTCACTGCAAGTTTGACATATTGCAAGCCGTAGGAACTAAATTAGAGTTGGTGATTTTCACCATTACCACTTAAGACCATGGATTCCAGACATATCATTTATTTTATAACCATATGCCAGAACCGACGCAATAACCACCGAGTTGCCCAGCTCGGACGGATATAACTGGTAAATAATAAATAAACATATGACCAAATATGTAAATAAACTATTAAACTAGGTAAAAATCAAACAAAAGAATGGTAAAGTAGGAAACTAGCAAAGAACAAGACTGCCAAAAATCAATGTAGAAGAATGCACTCGTCATATAAACAAGTTGATCAGAGCCCAACTGTGTCGTCTTAAAACCATCCCGGTCATAACTTTCTGTGAAATCTTCAGACTTTTTAAATCTACGTTCACATGCATTGCATTTGTTTTTTACGAACGAGCTCAACGCAACTGTCATTCAGATAATGACCATAAACCTTGATGAATCTACTGTAGTTTGTGCGAGAAATACTTGTTGCCTGTTTTTTAAAGCTCTAGTATCTAGTTGCTTTCTACTACAGTGGCTTGCCCACTGTTTTTCGGTAATATAGCCTTCCAACACTGTAGGTAGAGTAGATGATATTTGTTACGTGACGCCCATAGTCATAGGAGATTGGTTTGCAAGGGTTGCTATCGCCTCCTCATACCGTACATATTTGCGCAAAATAGGGCAAAAGGGGGTTAAAATTTTTTAAAGAATTAAAAACATCATTTTACAAATGTTGACAGATAAACCTATTTATCACATTTTGAAGAAAAGTTCGGTGATTATATTTTTGGTTTCCAGTACAGTGGTTATGCAGTATTAGACGCAAAACCTTTTTTGCTAACGGTTACTGAACAGATGTTCATCCAGATATTGTGTATACTCTTTCAAAGGAGATATGAAAGCTGTGTGTCTCCTCAAGCTTTGAGGCCCTACTCCAGAGTATCGTGTTGGAATACATTATTGTCAACTTTTGTTGTTTGTTGACCATTGACGGTAATTTAACACTTATTTCTTTTCTCGGGGAAAATCCGAAAATTGGGGCAAAATATTCGTACCCTCAAATATTTATTTTCCCCTACGGCTGTGGACTGACGCCCCACCGTGTTTGCTCTCAGTTATCGCCTCACGCGAGTGTTACTATATACCTCGTACCTGCACCAGTTCGTCAGTGTGCCCACAGTTTTCCTTGATCAAACTACTTGCATTTGCTCTCTATGCCAACTGTTATTACTGTATCGATTCAAGTATGTACTTTCCACGATGGGTGTAAGCAAGGAATCGATCAGCAAATTTTTAATAGGAAATCGATTTCACGTAAAATTACGCATCCTCAGTCCTGAAAATTGCAAGCAAAGCTTACGGGT
>Ga0210059_1004687_pt1 | contig 22094 bp, 12 predicted proteins | sample Ectturendosymbi2_FD_188042 | JGI IMG/M metagenome (GOLD analysis project Ga0210059, IMG submission 188042) | Ecteinascidia turbinata endosymbiont from Florida, USA - Sample 2 (SPAdes) (version 2) | ecosystem: Host-associated > Tunicates > Ascidians > Unclassified | place: Key West, Florida...
CTGTCCTTAACCAGAACGCAAATACGCGGCCAGCATCAGGTGCTCCCGGCTCGACGCACAACTCACGAGGACGAAGCAACTGTTTATCCATTTCTTAGTTGAATAAATTGTCACAACAGAACCTAGCGACGAAGGAAACCTTTCACTAGGCTTTATTCAACTAAGAACACATCAACATCTGCAGCGCAATACAACAAACGCCTGGTACGAAACTAGCAACCATCTGGCAACGACGTGCGAGACGAACGACCAAGCAAAGCAATGCAATTCCACGCGGCACGTAATCAAGCAATGCAATTCTGCGCGGCACGTAATCAGACTAATCTGTGGAGGCATCGAAACGAAACCGTCACAGTGAAATTTGTTCTCGCAGTATTTCATCAGGGTTTTCAAAAATATCGATGATCATCTCCTTTGGAAGTTGTTCTTCAAAGCCTTTTCTCAAAATTTTATACTCTGGTTGAACCAAACTCTTACCAAAAACTGACAATTTTGAATAGTCTAATCAACCTGGCTGAAGAAGAAGATTCAGCAATAAAGTAGGCTTACCACAGCCTGATTTGCCCACAATCAAACCCTGCAGACTCTTCGGTAAAAGAGGGTGATTGTTTTTATTTGCTATGTGTTCATTCCATGAAAGATTTTTAATATTCATTTATTTTAAGCATTTAAAAAATGAATCAAATATATTGTGTCAAATGTCGTAAATTTACGGAAACGAGAGACGTGAAACAGAAAACAACAAAAAACAACCGTCAAATGCTTCAAGGCATCTGTGTTGTTTGTGGAACGAAAAAGTCAAAATTTGTAAGCGCAAGTGGAAAAGGGTTTATCAATGACACAATTAATTCTTTACCATTTGAAATGCACATGCTGGGCCACAATTTCACCGGACCTGGCACAAAGGTGAACAAACGACTAAATGAGGATATGACTCCAAAGGCATGGTCAAAACCTATCAATAGAGTCGACAAGGCAGCTTATCACCATTACATTTGTTATGCTAAAAACAAAGACACAAAAACTCGCAACGAAGTTTGTGATAAAAATATGTTGACAGAGCTTAATGGTATTTATAACCCCACACTTCGAGAAAGGATGGAGAGAGGTGTTGTTTCTATGATAATCAGGACAAAAGAACGCTTCAGATGGGGGTTTAAAAAAAACGACACAACGTGGACTGACCAGCTAGCTGATGAACTTCACAAACCCATCATCAAAAATTTTCCAAAACGAAAAGTGTATGTAAATGGAATTGATCAAATTTGGGCTGCGGGTCTCGTCGAAATGCAAGCATTTTCAAAGTCCAACCGTAGGGTTAGGTATCTTCTCACAGTGATTGACGTGTTTTCAAAATATGGTTGGATGCTTCCGCTCAAAGACAAAACTGGAAAATCTGTCGCAGACGCGTTCAAGGAGATTTTCAAAAAATCACAGCGAAAACCAGAAAAGCTTTGGACAGACAAAGGTCGAGAGTATAAAAACAAACATGTGAAGGAGTTGGGTGTAGAGCTTTACTCTACTGAAAATGAGGAAAAATTGTCAGTGGCAGAACGTTGGAACCGAACGATGAAAGAAAAAATATTCAAGTATTTCACAGCAAACAATACCAACAAATATATTGACGTTCTCGACGACTTTGTTGAGAGATACAACAACACGAGGCACTCAAGCATAAAAATGACTCCTGTCGAAGCGTGCAAGAAAGAGAATGAAGTGAGAGTTTACAGAAACCTCTATCCAGACTTAAAAAGGCGGCCCATGAGAGCAAAATTCAAAACTGGTGACAAAGTCCGAATTCTCAAGAAGAAAGGACTCTTTGAGAAAGGGTTCACCCCAAATTGGACAGAAGAAGTGTTCACCGTTTCAAAAATTCAAAGAACCAACCCAGTTACTTATAAAATAACTGACTACAATGGTGAAGAATTTCAAGGGACTTTCTATGAACATGAGCTTCAGAAGACATCACAAGAAGTTTACAGAATTGAAAAGATTGAAAATAGGCAAATGTTCCTCTAGGGGTACATGTACCCGAGGTTGGGAACCCCTGCTCTAGAGCACCGGTTAAGAATACAAACCTCTTATTAGAGCAGGTCTTTAAATTATTTTTTCTCTTCCGACTTCTAACATGAAATATATACAGTAATTGCAGATTTCACAATAACTACAAACGTGCTTTTCAGAAAATTTACAAACCAGGTAAGTATTGTAAGTAGCCTCCAAAACTTCCACAAAAACTCATCGCACCCACGTACTTTGTCAGACTTTGTGCAACTTTTGTTAGGCTATATCTTAGAAACTTCGGTGCCAATCTGTGTGAGAATGATGCAATATTCCTTGTTTCGGCAATATTTCATGATGCAACCCTCACCACGAGAACATGATAAGGTTTACTCCGCTTAAATTTAACTGTCGTTTTCTTTCGCCGCAGGAGGCCGTCCCAACACTACTGTTACTTTGCAAATTGCCTAATTGTCAATGTTCGTTAAAGAAAGTTTCTGCTACTTTTTAAAAAAACATATATTCTGCACATCTGTAAAAATCTTCAGTTCGCATAATTAAAACTAGGTTTGTTTCAAGCGTTTCCGCCAATCTCAGATTGCCTCATCAGATTTCTACTAGAGTGAAATTGAATAAGACTGACTAACGAGAGCACATTTGCAAATACGAACTATAAGTCAACCTTCACAAGACAAGAAACTGTTGAAAGAGCAATAACTATCGAACCGTATCTTTCAGACACTATTGAAACTTGACCTGCCAAATACGAAACGCTTGTAACTGAAAACAGCTTCTAAACTTAGCCCTCTCTATTGTAACTAGTTGCTACTGAAAAAATTAGACTACACCTTCCCAAAAAACAATGGCCATTGTTACAATTAAAGAAGGAATAATGATGATGCAGGGCGTTAAAAAACGCCCAGTTCACTTTGATTTTCGTTGGAAACAGGCCTCACGCTTAAAAACACTTTGGGCCCCGCACCGGCACTACCCATTCAACTTCAATTGAAATTAAGTTGGTAGGGGCCCCCTTTGGCGGGGGGCTCGATTGGAAGCAATCTGTCCAATCGGCTACAGGCCGGCCTTGTCCAGAGTCACTATCTTTTTCAACTTTTTTCCTGAGATTTGGCTAGTGGGCCCCCTAAGGTGACCAGTGGACCCCATTCAGCTAAGCTTTCCTCCCTGGGTCAAACCTCTAGTTACGCCAGTGATTAGGGTGAAATATTGATGAAAGAAACTTAAAAATCATGAATCTAACTTATTTTCGTCCTAAAATGAGAGAAAATGTGAAAAAAAACAACACAGTCAGCATCAGATTTGTCGCCACAACATCAGACATTTGTCTGAGAACATCACATCTGATGTCATGTTAAAATATCAGAAGTGGCAACACTGGTATCAATGATCCCGAACTTTTGGTGCAGTCTCGAGTACGCCGCAACCGAACGGCACCTTTGTTTCGTCATAAAGGGTAACATATGGTGGAAACGCACTTTTCTCTCGATGGTTACTATCGCTGTGTTACATCATAAACATATGAAGCCATTCAAGCCATCTACCCCACATGCTATTGCGTGGTCCGTCAGAAAAGGTTTTAATCAGTCAATTCGTAGAACGAAAAAGCAGAAAACGAGATTGCAGTATTTAGCTAGCGCGATGCCGACACCTGTAATGCCATCAGGACATCAGGAGCTATGAGAAGCGCAAAGCTTCCAAGAAGACAAAGGGCAAGGACCTGGCGGTATTAGCTAAAACGCCGCGACTGAATCGCTTTTTCTCGCAAAACTTTCAAGCAACAAAGTTAAAGCAGTGGCGTCAACCAGAGGACCTAAAAATGAAGGTGATCAAGACATTAGCTTGGAAACAAGTTTCACACTCAACCTAGCTGGCCATATTGACATGTTCTTTTTCCGGTGTTTTTGTTTGTAATATCTGGTTTCTGCTTATTGCTCGGATGAATGTTGTTTCTTGCCGAGTCACTCTCTAGTCTGTGAAATATTTCTTTTTAGTAAAAATACACCCTAGTATCAGTGGCGTGCAGGGGTCTAGTGATGCCCGGGTCGACTGCTTGGTTGGATGCCCCCCTACGAAATTCTAGTATTGAGCAGTGGCGGAGGCCCACGGTGGTCATTTTTATTGGATATACACTGTTTGTGACGTCACAATATGACGTCATATTCACGTTTGCAAACCAACGCTTTGGCGAAGTTTGTTGACATAACATGCATATTCAGGGACACCGGAGCAGCAGTAGGGCAGGGTGAGCAGTAAAAATGTTAAGGGTAATGGAAACTTATAAAAAACAAAAAAATCGTTACCAGTTATGTTTGTTTCTCTTCATCAACAATGTTGACCTCAAAAATAATAACAGAAATTGTAGAAAATCATTCTGAATTATCTGGATGCCCTAATAGCTGCAATAGATTTATTTTAAGTCGATCTTGATAAGCCATGAAATTACCTATAATACTGTTATGAAAAGGCACCTCCGCCCCCGTTGTACCCCTTTTGAAGGGGCAGAGGGGGCAATGCTCCTGCCATGCCTCCATTCTGCGGCGTCCTTGTGCATATTATTCTACACGCACTCTCTTCATCGTTGTGGGCTACAATGTGTCACTGTAATGAACGTAAGTTATCAGCGGTCTCCTGAGACAGAGCAGTTCATAACTGCAAAAATATCCGGAAACGCGTTAAAATAGGGGAGTAGAACACATTCAATGCTACGTCAGCGCATTTCACAAGTGTAAAAACACAAGGCTGCGTGAATGTCTCGTCGAATAGCAGTCGATCAGAATGTATGCGACAGGTATGGCGGACACCCAGTTGACAGTTTGAAATTAGTAAACGGCACAATAATTGAGAATGCGCACAAAGAACGCAAGAAAATTTTCGTTTTTTTATGTGGCTGTTGTATGTACAACTACTGGGGTGACAGAACAAACACGGGCTTGTGTGTGTCGTTGTGATCAATCCGTCTGAATTGCCAATTAATGACGAAGCTCGAAAAGAAGCACATATTGCAAGCACAGATGTGCGACGATATTAGCACAAGAAACGAAACGGGAAACTACTGATACATCATAAAATCAGCTAAATCAAGCACGTTGAAATAGGACAGTTTTGAGGTTTGACTCACAAAATCAGTTAAAGGTCCGTAATTATCTTCAGGGTTGATGTAATTGAACCCATCCAAAAAAACACCCGAGATTTTTTAAAATCCCACTCTTTTCCATTCCTTTGGAACATGTACTATGAAGTTAAAAGTAAAATAAGCAGCACACTTGTACAGCTAACTGTACATTTTTTTAATGAAACAAAACGAACAGCAACGAAATTTGAATGAATTGAAAAAAGGGAAAAATAATTCGAACAGTTTGAGTAAATTCTAATGGTTATCTTCTTCAGCTCTATGAAATCGGTATATTTTAACAAATTTTTCTGCCTTCCAAACTGTTTCTGGTGTTGGACCATACCAAACCACATGTTGAAAAAATTCACTATATAGATGCTGAACTAGCAGGGCATGTAGACTACATAAACTTGACGTGAAACGGCAGAGTTTGTGTGGGAGTGGCTTTTCTTTGTCTGCTGTGTGCATGCATGCCAAACCTTACCACTTTGAAGTGAATTGACCAACAACACTTTACGAAAACAAAGATGGGGTACATTTCCTTACCCTCAGATTTGAATGCCATAATAGGTATAAAATGTTATTATTGTGTTATTCTGAAAATGGTGATGTTGCATGATGAAATAAAAACAATTCAGAATAGCGTTTTTGTGTTTTTTCCTAAAAAAAGAACAAACACCCGTTTTATTTCAAAAAAACAAAACCCGGATAAAAAAACAAGCAAACATGTGAATTGTTTTTTTAGAACCCGTGTTTTTTCAACCCTGATTATCTTTCTATCCTTTTTTGTGATTTTCCCTTGATCGCATGATCTGGAACAAGTCACGTCACTATCAATTTAATTGGGTGTGCGCCGCACACCCAAAGTATAGACCCCTGGTATTGAAGAAGCTGAGAATTACTGGCATTTGAATACCTAAAAATTAGTATTGACAACAAAACAAGTTTCGTAAAATTAAATCCATACAGCATGTATTAGTAGACTTACAATAGGAAAAATCATCCAGTTACAGCATTTCATTTTTTGTAGTTTCACTCTTTGGATGCCCCTTCTGGTCTTGGTTGCCCGGATCCGGCGCCCCGTTCGCCCCCCCCTCTCTGCACGCTACTGCCTAGTATTCATAACATAAATTCTCTTCTCGCAGCTGACTGTATGTAGATTTGAGTAAGCACATTCTCGGCTACCGGAAAAAACAAATGGGAACCTTGCTAATCAGCGAAAACATAACTATCACAAACTATGAATTACGTCATAGGGGCCCTCTAGGAAAAATTGCCCCGGGCCCCCTACCCTTTAATCCGGCTAAAATGCAGGTGTTAAACTCTTATTGTTTCAAGACAATGACCTTTCTTACAGTAGGCCTATACAACCAGTGATTACTATAAAAATCATTGATACCACACAGGGTAACATGTCGGACAGAAGCAGTTAACAACCTTTCGTGGCCTCCAGAACCTTGCAAATTGCTAAAAATCATTTTATCGAAGCGAAAACGTATACTGTAAAAATATCAGACTCAGTGATACCACATGAAACTGTTTCAACATCAGCCTGGCTTCGCTATGCATCTAACATGAAACGTGACATATGTCATTTTTATTTTTGCAACCTCTCCGAATACAAAACCTAAAGATAAAAATGTGGGGGGGACATAGCATGTTATGCCCCCCCTTTGAAAAAGTGAGAGGGACACGTCCCCCTTGTGCCCCACTTAATTTCGCTCATGGTCTGTTTAACCTACTTGCTGAAGAATGATGAGTGATCTTGTTTCGTTGCTTCAGATGTAAAGGTAGCCTAACTGACACATCATTGTAGTGAGTAACTGGTCCAGTAATGGAATGATTGTTAGCGCATTGGCTAGTTCAGTAAAGTTGGATAGTAGGAGGGGGTGTTCATTTTGCAATTATAGGTTATTGAAAGGATTTATTTCGTACCGGAACTTGTTTCATTTCCTTCTAAGGCCGTTGTTCTGAAGCGTCCTGGTTTTCAACCACAAAAATATGGTATGCCTATATACATTAGCACCATTAAAGGTTACGCTGTCTGTTTCTGAATACGTGACAACCAACGTTACAGCAAAACCAGTTACATTTCTACGCCAACCAAATCCATGCTGTGCTGTAGTCTCTCACATGTGCAGCTGTAAAACTCTCACTGTTTCAAGAAAATAACCAAATAACCTTTCTAACAATAGGCCTACACCACACTGGGTAGAATGTCAGACAGAAGCAGATCATCTTTCACGGTCTCCAGAAACTTGAAAAATGCTAAATATCGTTTTATTGAAGCTAAAATTGATAAACTAACAGAATCCAGTGATACCACACCAAACTCTGCTTCAACATCAACTTGGCTATGTATAACATCCAACATGAAAAGCACTTCACACAAAACGTGGCAAACGTCACTTATTTTTGGAACTTCTCCAAATATAAAACCTGAAGATAAAAAGTGGGAGGACATGGCATATTATATCCCCCCACCTGAAAAAGTGGGGGACACGTCCCCCGTGCCCCCCACCAAATTGCGCCCATGGTTCAGTGTGACTGCTTCCACCAGGCCTGCACAACATACGGCCGCGAAAGGTTTTCTTGCGGCCCACGCGAGCTTTCTCAGTTGTAGAGAATGTTGCAAAAACTCGAGCTCGAGTAAATAATTGTCGTTCTACAATTTCTTCAATGCGACAACGAAATCTCTACATCGAAATGAAATAGACTTCTGCGGCCCGCGATAAATTTATGTTGATAATTTGGCCCTTCGAGTTTTCAGAATTGTGCCTGCCTCACACAGATCAATAATATAATTATTCGCAAACAAGTTGCAATAGCAAAATATCTATCACCGATGACGCATTGCGACACTTCAGAGCTACCAACAAATTTTTGATTTTTAAAGAAGCTTACTTAATGTTTGGTTTCCACCAATCTTTCACTGATGAGTCGGACGCTTTCAGCTCCAAGATCGCATCCAATCAGCCAAAGTTCGTTGATTTGATTCAAACTTTTGATTAAAAATCTTACGTCATCATCTCCGATCTTCTTGTTGCCACTGAGATCGAGGTGTTGGATCTGTTAAAAACATGCTGCTGTTATTTGCATCATGAGATTGTTAACAAAATTTATGTTGGAGAGCAATATGAGAGACAAAAATGGTTAAAAATCAACTTCTCTACAGCCCATGTTTTGTTTTTCAAAATAATGTTCCGGATGAATAGTTTATTTATAAAACAAAAATCCAACTCACTTTATGTTTAGTCTCAACCAATCTTTCACTGATAAGTCGGACGCTTTCAGTTCCAAGATTGCATTCAATGAGCCACAGTTCTTCAAAGCGATGCAAACTTTTCATTAAAAATCTTACACCTCTGTCTCCAATCTTCTCGTTGTGGACGAAGCCGAGGAGTCGAATCTGTTTTAAAACATCAGTTCGGTTGAGTTTCGTTCATACTCGGTTTCTGTACTCCTTTCGGAATGTCGCGAGTGGTCAGCGGCGCCCATCTCCGCGGGCCAAGCCGCTGCTGTGGAAATGTGCAGGGGTTATTGTCGTAAAAATCAATGCACTGAAACTTGTGCTTCCGAGTGTGATCGCTTATTTTTATTCCAAACTGCGGCTCGAATCATCGCTTTACTGCAGTGGTTCTTAAATTGTCGTACGCGAGGACTTTCCGGGTGGTACGCAAACAACTTCCACGTCACATGCGAAGTTTAGGTTAAATTAATTTATTGAGTTTGTTATGGACAACCGTTGCCGAATACGAGTTTGTTTGCAATATTGATCGCCGTATAATTACACGTTACATACGATTACTTAAGCTAAACAGCTGTTGCTTTGAACTAACTTATTACAGTAAAATTGTTTTTTTTTGATAAATCATTTGTTTGTTTCAGTAATCATAAGTACATTTGAGCAAACTGAGCTCTTCTGTAACAAGTGGTACACAAATATAGTAACAAAACACCAGGTGGAACGCGATCACAAAAAAGGTAAATAACCGCTAATCTATAGAAGGGGCTGCCAAATAACAGCCCAAGAGTTTGGTTCTTCCCTTCACCGCACATTGCCACAAATGAGCTAAAATACATTGATACAGTAGCCTACAGTCAACTACTGTTTATCAGGACTCCAGAAAACCGGACCGAGTCCCTTTGAGAAGAAATTGCGCTGAACGTCGAGCATTGTTCCATTTCCCCATTCGGTTTGAACGACTGCATTGCATTGAACAATGTGGGCATTTGCCCGCGGTCGTCATTTCGCTTACCTGGCCCTTTGAGAAAAAAGTTTGATGATGCCTGCGCTAGAGTGATCACATACACTGACTTTCATTCATTCATTTTTAAAATTCATTTTCATGTTCGCTTTTCCTATGGGGAGTTTCGCGGAGGCAGTAGCCCTAGGAGGACTCAAAATACCTCACGGTCACGGACTTTTATTCACTGCCTTATTGCCAGGGGCGTACCGAGATCAAATCGCGCCCGGGGAATGTAACAACTTTGACGCCTCCATTTTCGAACCTAAGGTCTTTCGGGAGCAAATGTACTGTATTGGAGAAAAAAGTACTTGCGATACTGTTTGGGAGTTTTCGGCGCCCCCAGTGATTCGGTGCCCGGACATTGTACCCCCTTGCCTCCTCGGTACGCCCCTTCTCATTGCAAACGGATGATTTGATTACTCTGCAATTGTCACCTCAGAGCGATGTTGCTAAATCAATCTTGAAGTGAGGCACACAGTTTCCCACAAGCACGCCGAAACAGCGATAGGACAGGGGGGCAGTAGAAGAGCTGAGTGCAATGGAAACTGGTAAAAAACAAAATAATCGTTAACAATTATGCTCGTTTTTGCGCAGCAATAATGTGGACCTCAAAAATAATAGCAGAAATTATAGAAAAACAACATTCCTTAATTTTATGGGTGCGCGAATAACTGCCTAAAATTGCTTCAAGTCGATCTTTATATACCATAAAACTACCTGCGATTCTGTTATGAACAGGCACCTCCTCCCCTGTTGCACTCTTTTCAAAAGGGCAGGGGGCAATACTCCCGTCATTTCACCGCTCTCCAGCGTCCCTGAAATTACCTATGATGCTGTTATGTAATTGCACCTGTGGCCCCGTTGACCCCCTTTTCAAAGGGAAGGAGGTTGTGCCCCCGTCATGCACCTCGGTTTCGGCGTCCCTGGTTTCCCAAGTAGGGCAGCTGTATTTGCCCTTCATTAGCAAGGTGCTCTACCGAGGAAAACTCACACGATCACCACGTGGCATTGTTTGTCCGATATATTCGACGCCCGTGTAAAATATACAAGCTTACAACTTTTTTCAGTGCGTTGCGGCTCCCTAAAAGTTTACAAGATTTATCGTATGCGGCTCTAACGTGAAGCAGGTTTGGCCACCCTTGGAATACACAGCACAGTGGTTCTTAACCTTTTCTCTAGCACGTCCCCTTTAGTAATTTTCCTTTGTTCCAAACCCTCCTGACATTAAGTAAGTTGCAAAACCAAATGTATTTATTGGTAAAATTATTGATCAAACTTTCCATGTTATAAAGTTAGTAAGGTCTCGCGTCTTCTTAGAAATTCGTTGACGTCCCATTGGGGAGGCGTGCCCCCCGGTTAAGAACCACTGCTATAGCAAGTACTGTATGATGAGCCAAAAACATTTACGGTGCACTGCATTGATGTCATTGAAAGCAAAGTGTGACGCAACAATGTCATACGCTTATTGAAATTGACACTACCTACATAATGTTTTGCTTCGATAAACCTCTCAACCAGTTTTTCAACCATGTTAGAATTGATATCGCAGCCACACAACGTTAGAACATCTGAAATCTGTGGGAAAATATTTAAAAAACTCGAAAATTCTTCACCAGTGATTGGGTTCTCGTTGTTGTGGAGAAAGAACCGAGTAATCTGTTTTGACAAAAAATGATACAGAAGTTATTTTTTCAAACTAGTTATGCTACTGTTTTGTATCAAATGCTGCGCAGAATAGGTTTTTCATTTAACTAGATGTTTGTGCGAAAACTTAGAATCCTGGGTAGATGGCTCGTCAGATTGGTGCACAGTTTGTTATTCGTTTCACGAAATCAACTGTCTCACAAGCCACACCAGAATCAGTAAGATGTTTATAACATGGTATATTACATGGCTTCCTGTTACAAATATCAACACACTGGGGAAGCACAAGAGCAAAATCTGGAGAAACGATCTTGAATTATAAAGCAAGCGGCAATGTACAAACTGCTTCATCTCAGCAATAGATGTCAGGCCGAATCTTGCCAAACTTACAGTAGAGCAAAATGTCGAGCTGTCGCGACGTGACTTGAGCGGAAATCGAACCAAACGTAACAGTTCAGCAAACGCCTACATAACCAACTGTACTACTGAGCGAGTTAGCCCACTTTAACTAGGTGAAGAACTGGAAACAAGGTCAAGAATTGTTTTTAAAATAGAGAGAAATTTCATCATAATAAAAATCAGTCCAACGTCTAATTTACCAGCAGTTTGTATTAGTCAACCTCCTTCGTTCTGCAAGCTACTTCACCACCAACAGCAAGCTCACAATGCAAACCTTATTAAAACTGTTGGCGAAAAGCATCACGAAAGTGCCCAGTTTGGACAGCCTACAGCCGAATACTACTGTAGCTGCCCTGATCTACTGCAAGCCAGTTTGCTGATAGTCTTTAATATCCAACCGAAATACACCTGCAGCAGGTTAGCTTATTATTCAGCACCCCATCAAATAATAAGCACTTTTCAACATAATATTTAATCCCCTAACTTAACTTACAGTGTGACCTCAAGCTAGAATAAATCTAAATCTAGGCAAAGAGCAATATCTTCTTTTGCTTTTTCTACATTTATAGCGAGATAAAAAAATGTGTAGCTATCTACCTACAGATCGCCAAACGCCACCAGCGGGTTAAAAAAGATAAAAAGCAGATTAAGTTTGGCACCATCCAGGGCTGTGGTGATGCTCACTGTAGTCAAAAAATCCGCATTCGAAACTTGCAACATCTGCTGTTGAGGTTACTCACCAGAAAAAAGTACAAAATAACGACAAGTAACGGTAAACGTGTTTCAACATCAAGGAAGTAAAAGTTATGTCTTCGTTTGCTCTAAACATATTAAATTCAGTCTACTTTTGTGACCACCATGATGAACACATTCTCTTCAGCAATTAAGTCCTGCCATACAGGCGGAAAAGTATATGTATTTCACTTTCTGCGCGTAGACAACGAGCTAACTAACGGACAATCTAACGTTACAGGCCCAGACAACTTTCTCGATTTTTTATTAAACAATCAAACCATTCAACCAAATAACTTAACTATTGTGAAATAATGCATTTTGAACTTCTGCGAAAGTGGAAATTGCCGCTAAAAGCACTAAAGCGCTAATGTGCACAAAATGATGTCTTGATCACTGTAGATTAATACGTGCTATTTGACAAAATCATCGCAAAGAGAAATGGATTTTCGAAAACTTGATCGTTTCATGCAACACATAAAACCAATAATAACCACCAAATCGACAATGGAGCCTACAGTATGCCGAATCAATCCAAGCAATCCCATTTTAGCAAAGTAATTAACTACATAAGTAAAGCACCAATGCACATGAAAGGACCACGCATTGTTCATGAATGAAAAGCTATGTCAGGGGTGTGCAACCCATGGCCCGGGAGCTGAAATTTTGTGGCCCACGGAAAGGTCCAGATTTAAAGTAAGCGTTACGGTTTTGAAAGAGCATTGCCAATCTTCCGTGGGTGGCCAGCGAGTTGTCTAACCCGCAGAACTTGACACATGCAGCTGTGGCCCGTGGACTAATCTAGTTAGGTGCATTTGGTCCGGCAGTGCTGCATGGTTGCACACCTCTGAATATATTTCATCCAAGTGTTTCCGTATCCAATTCCCTGCTGCGATCTTTATGAAAACGGATTGGCAGTGAATTAGACAAAAAAGTCTTTTGCCTGTGACAGCCGATGTGAAAGCACTTTTTCCAAGCTTGTGCAGAGACATTGTGACTAAATCTCTTGAATGTACCTTTTGAACACCGAGACCCGCAAAATAAATTTTAACTGAAAAAAATTGCCTGAACAACGGTGTCACCAATGTGGTGACTAATTAATTACCCAAAAAATGGAATTCGGTGATAATCACTTTGCTTCATTGGCGAATATTACTGTACATCACATCATACAGCCGATTGCTAGTGTTCTAAGTGAGGCAGGCAGAACTTTTCCGCAGATCCATCGATGACATGATTTGGATAACTGCGTCAGAACTGTCAAATGCATCCGACAGGCAGTCACAGCGGCATTTGCCCACAGTAGTTTGGAGCTACGTTTCGCCTAACTTGCACAGCTGACAAGACGTGCGAAGTAGAATTCCACGACGTTAATCATTGCATAGCTACTAAACATAATTTTGGATTTGTCACTGAAGGCTTTGTCAGAAGGTAGTTCATAACGAGAATCACACCATCCAACCACACACAACATTTAAGTCAGTCCTATTTGGAGAAGCAATAAAATTGAGGCAACTCAACAAAGGAAAGAAGCTTGCCTCACCAAAAGAAGTGATCCGCTCAAACTTTCCTTTGGGTAATGAGAAATGACATGATAGCAATGGCATCAAATTGGAAAGAAAAACTGCTCTCAAAATGTGGGAAAAAGGATCACCTACATGTTTGGGCTAGCCTGCATCATTTCTCCACCTAAAAGCTCTGCCTATGAAAAAAGCTTATGGCAATGATTATCTGCAAAAGACCAACCACACTTGGACAAAAACTAACCAATTATAAGCACCTTGCTTATAAGACGCAAAAACAAACCGAAAGTTCGTCGGAGCATTGCAAACACTGTGTAGTTTGTGGTTGTTGTGGAATACATAACAAATTGATTGTCTACACGATTTCACATATCCAGGCAAAAAACAAGACTTCCCCACTACTGAAGCAAAACCTGACATGTGCGAATTATGGTATTGGTGTGGCGACACGTATGATATGCAATTAACAGTATGTTACCAACACAGTAAATTTTCCAAGAGATGACCATCTCACCGAGGTACTTGGAACAAACCAGATAAAAGTTATGACAGCCAACGTACGGCCTTATCGCGGTACTATATTATACCGCATATTGGGTACCGGTAATATGTACCGCATATACATTGCTTCATGGCATTTTAAATGAACCACCTGTTTATGACTTTTACGCTGTTACCCACTTGTGACTTTCTGGATACCTGTGAAGATAAATGGCTTTTGACCTAAAAACAAGAAATTAATTTAATGCCCTAGAGACACACGCTGGAAAATCCCGTCTCCCTTCTATCGTACAATTGGGCAGTGGCCCTTGTGCATGCTTTATGTCTATTTGCAGTACCAGTTGACTCACCGCTTGAGCGCTGGAAGCTAGGGATGTGCATTAGGTTTTGGAATATTCCGGAATCTTTATTTCGTATCCAGAATATCGAATCCTATTCCGAATTAACTTGTTAGGAGCAAAATGCTGATCGCGCTGAGGTTTAGAGCGCCGATCACACAATCTGTTAATTAGCTCGTTACGTCACTATGCAGTGCGGTGAGCTTGTTGAGTGTTTCCTTCTTTCTCTTACGCCGGAGCGCAGAGTGCAAAATTTATTGAAATTATTTGTTTTGCCAAGTTTGCAATTTTTCACCTTTATTTAATCCAAATTTATTTCGAATCTAAATATTCGATAACACTCGGATTTTTGTATTCGAATAATGAAGCATTTAAATCCAAAGGATTCGATATTCCATTATATGCATCCCTACTGGCAATCCTTAAGCGGATTCGACCCCACCGAAGTTGCCACTACATAAGGATCGTTAATTCCAATGCGTGTCGAAAAGGTAGTAACAGATCTTGTGTTACGGGACACTTGTCTTTAGTCACCGCGCAGTGAAATACACATTAGAAAGCACAGAAAGTATGGAAAACGCTAAACATCCAATGATCCAAACCGGCAACTAGCAATTTTAAAGTCACTATCGCGAAGTTAAAAACGTTAGGCCTACACTGCGCAACTACTTCCCACTGATCAGTTTTTGGTCATAACTTGCCAACCACTAACGATAGATGGGCTATAAAAATGCGGATACTCACTTAAGATGGTTTTATTGCCACTTGAACTTTTTTCTCAGGTGCTGCTGAATACGTCATCCAAAAATCCCTTAAAACCTTCTCCAGTCGTTACGTCACACCAAAAAAGTTCAAACCCAAAAGATCCCGAATTTTTAAAAATCAAACCTCGGAGATTTTCTGCTTTTTAGAAGGTTTGAACAGCTCTCTAGCTCTATCGGTCGGCAAGTTATGACTGGACAAATTCCAAGGCTTTGTGGCAGAGCCGGATTAAAGGGTAGGGGGTCCCGGGGCAATTTTTACTGGAGGGCCCCTATGACGTAATTCATGACGTCATCGTTTGTAAAAGTTATGTTTTTGCTGTTTCGAAAGGTTCCCGTTTGTTTTATCTGGTAGTCGAGAATGTGCTTACTCAAGTGCACATAGCCTACAGATAGCTGCGAGGAAATTTTATGATATAAATGCTAGAGTGTATTTGTACTAAGAAAAACATTTAACAGGTTAAAGAGTGACTCGGCAAGCAACAACATTCACCCGAACAATAAGCAGAAACCAGAGATTAAACAAACAAAAACACCGGAAAAAGAACATGTCAATATGGCCAGCCAGGCTGAGTTTGAAAGTTTGATTTTCACCTTCATTTTCAGGTTGATTTTCGCCTTCATTGTTTCCAAGCTAATGTCTTGATTTTCACCTTCATTTTCAGGCAGTCTGGTTAACGCCACTGCTTCAACGTTGATGCTTGAAAGTTTTGCTAAAAAAAGCGATTCAGTCGCGGGGTTTTAGCAAACACTGCCAGATCCTTGCGCTTTTCATAGCTCCTGATGGCATTACAGAATTTGGCATCGCTCAAGTTAACACTGCAATCTCGTTTGCTGCTCTTTCGTTCTACGAACCGGACTGACTAAAACCTTTTCTGACGGACCACGCAATGACATGTGGTGTAAATGGCTTGAAAAACTTCATATGTTTATGATGTAACACAACAACAGTAATTAGTAACCATAGCAAGAAAAGTGCGTATCTACCATGCGTTACCCTTTATGATGAAACAAAGGTGCAGTTCGGCTGCGGCTTCCACCAGACTTCACCAGAAATTCGGGATCATGACACCACTGTTGCCACTTCTGATATTGTAACGTGATATCAGATGTGATGTTCTCAGATAAATTTCTGATGTCTGATGTTTTGGCGACAAATCTGATGTTGACTGGGTTGTTGTTTCTGTTTTCCACATTTCCTCTCATTTCAGGACGAAAATATGATAGATTCATGATTTTTAAGTTTCTTTCATCAGGGTTTTTTTAAGGAAAATGTTAGATACCCGGTGTGGACCTGTAGGGACCCGATATTCTCTGATTCTAGGGCCCGATGATAATTTCCTCTGATTCTAGGGACCCGATTTTCAATTCTAGGGACCCGAATCGGGTCCCTAAGACACCTTAAAAAAGCATGTTTTCATTAATCTCGCACTCTAATGTGTGTTGTTTAGTTATCGTTTCAAACTAAGGAAGCTCTCTTCGCTGCGTTGAGACTAACATTTTACGTAAATCATGAACGACTTCAAGTAACTTCACTCCACAAGTGAAAGAAGCAAGGAATCAATCACAAATTTTTAATAGGAAATCGATTTCACGTAACACTACGCATCGTCAGTCCTATCATCTTATTGAAATAGAATCTTTCTATTTGAATAAGATGATAGAACTGACGATGCGTAGTGTTACGTGAAATCAATTTCCTATTAAAAATTTGTGATTGATTCCTTGCTTCTTTCACTTGTGGAGTGAAGTTACTTGAATACAGATGTGCGCAAGTTTGAATCATCGCAAAAAGATGAAAGCAGAGCCCAGTCGGTTGATTATTCTAAAGCCCATAGAAAATGTAGAGCTTTTTATTGTCATGAACGACTTCTCCATTAAATGGCGATATTTCGCTGTTTCGGATTCAACGTGGGTAATTGCACTTTGTTATAGGTTTGTTAAAAAACGCATTTAGCTTATATGAAACTTTAGCGTAAAAAGTTGATGTTATCTGATGTTGAAAAAGGCAACAATCTGATGTTAATGAGACTGACCCCAGTAGCAACATTGATTGATACTAAACAGCAGTCAGCAACCACTAGCTTTAGCACGCAAATATTAAAATTTTCATGACATTTGTGCAATATGCGTGATGCACGAGCAGAGAGTCATACCCATGCCAAAAGAACGATTGTTGGGAAAAAGTTACCAGCGAAATAAAACATATTTGCATTGAACAAAACCAAAACTACTTACAGGCTAATCAGTAGAGATTACTAAAACCGACGGACAGTCAAACATGTAGAGAAATCAGTTGCTGTTGGGGGACCCTGATACTTAACACAATATGTAAATATAATGGTAGAGTTGTATTCTTGTATCGCTTGCATCGCTTCTGAATCACAAACATTGTTTAAATGAGCATTTTATTTGAAACAAATAAATTCCATCACAGGGGCCCTCTTGCAGTGGGGGGCCAGGGGCAATTGCCCTCGTTGCACCCCCCCCCCCCCTTAATCCGGCCCTGCTTTGCGGTCATTATTGGGTTTGATTTGTTGGTTTAAAGAAAATGGTGTGCAGCATGCGGTACTTTAACTTACAGCTAAGCAAGAATTATATGAACTACACAAACTTGCAAATGTCTCCTTGCAGCTTCCCTATACAACGAGCCTGAAATCCATCAAATCGAACTGCAAAAATTTGTTCCATTCTTGTTACCTCGATCTTTGCTGATGGCAAAAACAGATTTATGAAAGTACTAAACCAACATGCAAAGCATAGTTCCATAAGGTGTTCCGTCAAACATGTGACCAAGTGATACCACAAAAAGTGCACAACCATGTTTTTCAAACCTGTTTTCATAAAGCCGATACCTACTTATTAAAACGACTTGCTTTCACAATTCCCCATATCTGTATCAGATAAATACTCTAGCAGGCCTCACGATGTAGCAACTCAAACGTTTCTTTTCCCACAAGCTTTCGTATTTCATATCTGTTCTCCTGGCTTTTTATGCAGTAACTGTACCGTGAGGACATAATGGCCAGCACAGCTGTCTTACACAGTGCTTCCAACCTCGGGTCTGAGAAGGAAAAGCTGGGGTTCGCGAGTTGTAGGCCTACCTGCTCTTACGTGGAAACATTGGTTAACAACTTTTTAGCATCTGTTTCGGTAAGAGCTGACCAAACTTTTCTGTGAGCTGACTTCGATTCTGATGTTGGGAGCCGCTGCCCTACTTCGTACATTTCCATTTTTGGCACTGACGCTTTATTTCTTCTCTAACATTATTTAAAAAAGATTCGGAATAAAACGCCCAACAAGATACCAATTTGCATTCATCCGGCACAATGGTGGCTATTGGAAGAAAAGAGTTGCAGGCAGGGCCGGGTCCAGGTGGGGGCGATCGCCCTAAACGCCCCCCCTCCTAAAACCTACGAAAGTAACTTTATTCACCATGCTTTTGTGCAATTCAGAAAACAACATTCGCGATTAAAAGCCATTTTGTCGTCCACTGTTTTGTCACAACGGTGTTTGTGAAGTATACTTCATCTCTCTTCCAGTAGCGAAGCCGTTATGAACAGGGCAACCAATTTTTTGACCTAAAAACTTGAAATTTTGACTTTGCAATTTACAAATTTAGACTTTATTTTGACCTATCATTATCAATTTTCTACGTTTTCAATTGAAATGCGGAATGCAAAGCATGTTCATATACAGTATTAGAAAACAAACCGATATGTTTGTTCCGTTGAAATGAAACAAAAAGTAATTTATCTGCAAAATCTGGTATAACATGTTTTAAAAATGCCTGGTTATTCTTTCAGTTTCATGAAACGAACCTCGTTGATGCTTTGCACTGAGGCGATGTGCTTCCACCATAAACCTTTTCTCATTTTTCACTAAGCAGTCGCAGAATTTGCAAAATAATTCACCCTTAGGTGTTGAGGTAAGCTCAGAAGCATGTTCATGCAGTATACTTCGAACTTTTGAAGAATTTGGTTGTTTAACCTCAGGCATGATATGTTGCTAAGTACATTAATAACTACAGTAGAGTCAAATCTGCGAATATGATAAAGTTAAAACACTATATATGCGTAATGGATTGAGCATTTGCCAAAACAAGTACTGTAAGACCACGTTTTTTGCATTGCCATGCCCAGTCTACTTAATATTCAATCGTCCAGTAGGGAGGTCAACAACATTCTTACATCAGAATTCGCAACAAACCCGTTAGTACTGCCGAATTGCAACTAAACTTGCAAAAACATATCAAAATATGTTGTTGTAACTTTAATAAAATATCGATAACGAGAAAAAACTCTGCTGCAAGAAAATTTTGACCTAACGATAAATTATGACTTTTTATGACCTAATAACTTTGGAGTGGCTCATGGTATCAGCGTGAAATTTCGTTTGTGGACGTTTCATAAACTTTAAAAAGGGAGAAAAATTTTGACTTTATTGACTTTTGGTTGCCCTAGTTATGAGACTCGACTACCAAGTACTACTGAAATCGCCCCCCCTAAAATTACTGGCTGGATCCGCCCTTGGTTGCCGGAATCCAGCACTCGATCCATTTAAAAAACAAGTTCACAACGCAAAATAATGGAGCTTTGCTGCAGTTCGATATTAAGATCTGACTTAAGTATTGCTGTCATTAGGTTGATGCCATTGATGTCGACAAATTCTGACTTAAAACGCTAATTTTTTACCAATAAATTTGTTTAGTTTTCAAAATATTGAGCATTCCAATAAAAATGTTGACCTACCTTTGTTTTTGAAGAAAATGCCTCCAAACAAAAACGCTTCATTGCATTTCCACGAAACTTGCAATTACGAACCTCTAGTGTCCAAGGTTTAGAAGAGGATTGCTGAACGAAAAATAGGTTAGAAACATCGCTTGGAAAAACAATGCTTGTACCAAAGCAAATGTGGTCAGAAATGAGAGGTATGAGTTTCTTGTTTATTTCCAGATCATTAGCTTCATGAATCCAGCTGCAAATAGTTCGGATGGAATCATACTCAACTTGTTCATTTTTATTTGCTTCGCCATGTCTTTGTTTCAGCAAATAAGATGCAGCAGCATCCGACAGCAACTCTTTCTTCTCCTTCCAAAGTCTTGCTTCGAAGGGGATGTTTGTTAGTCGTTTTATTAATTTTATAGTGGTAGCATTACAAAGACCATAAAGACACTGCGCAACTACTTCCCACTGATCATCGAAAAGGCGTTGATGAACCTGTTTGAAGTTGTCTACGGTGTCAACCAGCATCAAATAAACTGCAACGAAAAACTCTTGCCAAATAAGACGGGAAAAATAAATTGTTTTATCTCGGTCCATTATTGCTAATGCAATGCCCCCTAAAGTATCAACCAAGGACGTGTGCAGAAATGAGCGAACGGTTATTTCATCCAGTTCAACCTGCTTGAAATCATTCTCTTCAAACACTATTTGTTTTTGGCAGAATCCATTCCAGGCCAACTTTGAAAGCCTATCCATTTTAGGTTTTTCACCTCTTAACTGCTTCCCCGTAAATGTTTGCCACAAGTTGTCGCCAGAACCTTGGTCATGGACACAAAATCTGTATCATTACTATTTTCCATGAGGTACTGGAGAGTTAAAATGAAATTGACTGGGACATAGCAGTAAGCGAAAACAGAAGCATTTTTTGCAGTATTATTTTGATTTCTTCATACTTTTCAGAACACACTTGTCGCCCTAGCTCATCTTGGGCTTTTGCGTTCAAACCACGTATTTCCACCACAAACTTGGGTCTGTTTGTAATGCAGACGGTAGAACTGGTTTGGCCGCGATGTCACAATTATTCGAGCATAAGGAAGCATCTTCCCGGATATTAGGTTTAAAAGAAGGTAAAAAGGTTCTGTAGGGTTATGAACATTCACTGCAGGAGCCACGATTGTCAAATCATCTACAGCTGCTGCATCGAGACCGTCAAAAACAATCACAACGTTGTGATCATTCAAGATTATCCGCAGCCAGCGTTCGTCTGACTCTTCTGAATGCTTCCAATGTGGAAGAATGGTTGACAGGAGAAACTGAAGTAACGTAACTTTTGTTTTGAAGTTGACATTTTTGATCATTATGAAAAACAAGAATGTGACTGAGGTTAGTAATTGCCCGCAGAGAAATTGACCAACCCATTTCTTAGCCGATGTAGTTTTTCTTATACTAGCATGCCTATCACAGCTAGGACATTCCCGTGGCTATCAACAAAATCTTTTCTTTCCTTTTCAGTTTGAAACTGTAAACACTGAGCTTCATCTTCTGCTTGTTGTTTGGCAAGGTCTAACATTTCTTGATCAGTAATGTCACCACATGGTTGCTCGTACAATTTTTCAAAATCTTTTCTGCGGCAATAATGACCTGTACCATCGTATTCGGAACCAAATACCCTTGGAGTTTTGGAAATTTGGAGTTGTACAGGAGACAAAATCTCTTGAGGATGAGCTGGTGAAGAAATTATTTTGCAATCCTTTCATGCTTGTTCGCGAGTTTTTTTCGGAAGGTCGTCATCTTCCAAGAAAGGGTATTTATTAAAAACCTTGCGGGATTTTGTTGCTGAGTTCATAATGCAACGACCGAACTTCTGTTGCAGAGTTCATCATGCAACGACCAAGGACCGCTTCTTTTGTTGTCAGATTTTCATCATGCAATGACTAACGACCACTTCTTACCCTGGGCAGTTACACTTAAAAGCACTAGTGTTTCTGTATGCTTTCGAGGAATCAGTCGACTGCCATCTGCTTTCGTCTTTTTGCGATGATTCAAACTTGCACATATCTCTATTCAAGTATGTACTTTCCACGATGGGTG
>Ga0210059_1004688_pt1 | contig 22094 bp, 15 predicted proteins | sample Ectturendosymbi2_FD_188042 | JGI IMG/M metagenome (GOLD analysis project Ga0210059, IMG submission 188042) | Ecteinascidia turbinata endosymbiont from Florida, USA - Sample 2 (SPAdes) (version 2) | ecosystem: Host-associated > Tunicates > Ascidians > Unclassified | place: Key West, Florida...
TTGACTCGAAACTACTAGACTTGCTGAATCCGGAGAGGGTTTGAACACCTCTCTAGCTGCAGCAGCTAGCGAGTTATAACAAAACAAACTCGAGCCAATTAATTGGCTCCGGTGGTCGTTAAAGGGTTCGAACGTAGAGACGGCTAGAAATGATTTGCCTATTATTCACGATACCTTTCGCAAGAACTAAGATGTAGAAGCTGTTTCTAGTAAGGTTCAGGTCACGTGCCGCCACTGTTGCGTCAGCGTCATAATGCGACGCTCGTGTACCGTACAGTCATAATGCGATTCTCAGGTTACTGTGCTTCAAAAGTCCCCATTTGGCCCTAGGAGCAATTTGAGTTTGAGACCCTGATCTATAGACATTAGACATGCACATGATGCAATGTACTTCATATTACTAGTTTCGTGGGAACTCCATAAGTTTCCATGGGATGGGACAGAAAGAAGTGAGCCTTGGACCAGCTTTTGAAAAAGAACTTACCGGTGTCAGAGTTCTAAATTTCCGAGCCCCTTAGAGTTGCAGTCGGAGTAAAAAAATGTTGAAGTTCGACTCAGGAGTCGGAGTGAGATAAAAAATGTCCGACCTCAAAGCCCTGAGCCATTGGCTATGGTACTTTCACCGTGGTGGTAAACAATCGATTTACAGCATTTCCTAATTTTTTAATTGCTTGGAGGATTTGCCTATCAATGCCTGTAGCGGTTGCATCAGGTGAAAGAAGTTTTTCGAAACTAAAACTGATTAAATCACGTTGCGGCGGTGGCAGCTTTCGTTGCGAGCTGCAGAGAGGTAGCACCCACAGAGTTTTTCATCGCGTACCAGACAACCTGTCACCTATTCTGACACCTCACAAATTCCGCGCATCAACAGAACTGCGGCCTCGTTTGCCCTGCAGAAATTGCTTACGCGGAACTGCAGATGATCAGCACAAACACTTGTCACAAGCAGCAAAGTTCAATAGCGATTGACAGACGAATACGGTTTCTGAAACACTGTAGAAACAAACTAAGCATTCTACCAGTGCTGCGTAAAGTGAGCGACTGTGGCGTAGCAAGCAGGTGGTCTAGGGACCCGGGCTGCACCTTCCGGGGTGTGGCAATTTCTTGGTTGAAAATAAATTTTTGAAAGTAGCTGGAAACTTCTAACTCTTTTTATTTATTTTAGATTAATTTTTGAAAGTTTTAAAGGGTGTAACTCTGTTCAGTTTTTGTGGATAGAAGCCCTGGTCTGGTTGCTTGAAAAGCTAGGAAATATGGTTGTGGAGTGAGCAAATTTATAAAAAGTTTACTCAAAAGTCTGGGTCAAGTCCAGTGCGCTAATTTACTCCAGTGTTTGTCTTTAAATTAGGGTTTTTACCATAGCCTATTTACTTGGGGTGCAATTGCCCCCAGAAACTACACCTTCCTCTCCAACCAAGGCCATTTCCCCCACCTTAGTCAAAAGTCCTTTGAATAAAGGACAGAGATGTCATTCGACCGCAGACTAGCAACATTACCAGTCCGGTAGTTCGAGGTTTGTATTACCTCTCCACTAAAAATCTGATAGAAAAGGGCCTGCATGAAATCACGGTAAATAGTCAAATCTAGCTCATTCTTTCTTTTCGTATGGTTCAGTCATTGGCAACACCCCAACTACACATCATTTGCGCAATCTAACACTTAGACAGTGGCGACAAACTTTTTTTTGGCACGTCTCATGCTGCTTATTAATGTTCAGTGGGATAATTTCAATACTGTACGTGCCACAAATTGTAGCTTACTCATTAGTTGGGCTTATCACATAGGTGTAGGCAGGGTTGCGGAGTCGTAAGGAGTCGGAGGTTTTTGGGTGGAGTCGGATTCCTGACAACCCTGGCAGTCGGAGTCAGATTTTTTGTCCGACTCCGACTCCGGATGTCCAATTCGATCATTTTTAATATAACACTCCTAAATTGGGAATTCCTGTTGAAATGGTACAATTTCTTTTGAAACTTTTGTTGAAACAGAGATTTCTTGCTGTGCACCATGATTTCCATTGATTTTAACAGCCAAATTTAATTCCGTTTATGTTAAGCAGTTGGAGCTGGGAGTCGGAAATTTTGGAAAGGTCGGACATTTTATCTCCGACTCCGCAACCCTGGGTGTAGGGCAAGCACATTTTTGAGGGTGCGAAGGATATTTTGTCCAAAACTCCCCAAATATGCCGAGAAATATTTTTATGCGGCAAACTTTCCCCCTGAAAATTTTCTGTAGCAGTCGGTTATATTCAACTCTCACAAACTCTAAATCACGAAGTTCATGACATACTTTCTTTCTTTGGAGTTTGCTTATCAACATTAAATTTTGGCGGATCAAGTGAATAACTCTGCAAAGGTGACGTTGGTCAGTTTCAACAGAACTGAAAAAAATGACGTTCTTGATTCGAGATAATGCAGTTGGTATGTTTGCATGAGTGATTCATAGCTCAGATTGTAGGTTTGAACTGCAAGTAGAGTAGTGAAGCAGTGCCAGCCGATAGGCAATATGGGTTTCGGAGAAGGTTTGACTCTTTTGTTCAAGGATGCAATAACATTTCAGTCATAGAAAAGTCATTTTAACAAAAAAAAGCTTGCAAAGGTGTTACTGTTATTTTGATAAATTAGACGCGATGAACCTCAGTTTGGAAATCTAACGCAAAGGCAAACGGCATGTTTAGGTATTATTGTGGTGAAGGTTTTTAAAACGAACGAAACAGTCGCATAATTTGGCAATGGCTGTACTGAATAAAGTTGTTCAGTGCAATTACCTTTGAAATTAAGACATTGTAACCATTGCTGAGCAATAAAAAGACGGATCTCCTACGTGGTAGGTTTGGGGATGCAGTTTTTGAAATAGACGTGTCTTGGTGGCGAACGCAGAAAAGGAATAACACCATGCACGCGTAATTGGAAGAAGTCCAACCAACAGCCAGGGCCTCTGAGAGAAATTTTACCAGGGGCTACGAAGACCGAGATAGGGCCCCCTAGCTTCTGGGATCCTCGTGGAAGCTTGTACAGCTTGTTTGTGCAGTAAGCACAATTTAGATAAAGCAGCTAACATGCAAAGATTTACAGAACATATTAATTAATTGTTATGGTGACAACTGGTTTACATTAGTATAATTTTGGGGTTGATTACAGAAAAACTGAGCGAGAGTGCTTTCATCCTACCGGACCTGAATACGATGTACCCTTTATAACCCCTCTCGTAGGCCCTGCCAACTGCTAAACCGAGTTTTCAGGTCACGATGAAAGCTGCAACTGCTTCTCAACCAGAGCCGGTTTTAAGCCTATTTGACCTATTTTATCAAAATGGCATCCTTATATGGTTTGAATAGCTCTCTATAGCTCTGTTGGTCGGAAAGTTATGACTGGGCAATGTCATAGCCACTGTTGTCGCTTTGCCGTCCTTAATAGGTTTTAAAGCAAAGCGGGAGGAAAATTTAACGAAATACGCCGGGTCCATATATGCATATGCATAGGTGTACGGGAAGGCATTTTACTGGGGGGACGGAAAAAATTTGCCCTCAAAATAACAATTTGCTCTAAAAATAAACAATTTGCCCCGAATCTAACTTTTTAGTTTAATCCGAATTGCCCTGAAAAACAGAGTGCCCTGAATTCACTGTATTGAATATATATTTTTTATCATTCAGGCTTTTTTGAGAAACTTTCACTTGCCCTGAAAAACAGAGTTGCCCTGCAATTTTTCAAGCCGTGGGAGGGCTGCCGCCCCCCGCCCCCTGCATCGTACGCCTATGTGCATATGTAAAGAAATCTGAAGAGTAATGATGAGAAAGGTGTCGACAAGCAGAAAAAGCGAGACTGATACTCAGCAATGAAAAGCAAGACCTATTTCAATTTGTGAGTGTTTGATTGTGGTGTTCAAGACACTTTATTATTCCATATATCTTTGATAAGTGCGAAACATGATCTTCGTTCATTTTAAATTCTGTAAGTAAATTTGAGGGTTGGAAAGGGCGGCACTGTTATGGTCGGCTCCGGGCGGCACTTAGCCTCGCAACGCCACTTCTGAGCGAACAAACTTCGCTGTCGATTAGTCGAGCGCACGACAAACAACAATTAGGAAAGCACGCAACTGCGGTCATTTACAGTAATCAGACACGCAGCTCAAACGCACAACTGCCATTCAACTGCAACTTCAACGCCGATTAGCGAACTGCAACTCCGCGCTAATTCTCCAACAACAAGCGATAAAGCGTACCTACCAAAACGATGTAGGATCCGCAGCTGAGATTTTCAGTCTTTAGTTCATCAGAAAGTTCACTGTTTTGAATGGCAGAACTTGGGCTGTCCTGTACGCAAAGACGAAAAACGTCACTAATCGGGAATTAGACTGAACGGCGAATTTATGGCGCGTTTTGCACGAAGAGAAAGAGAACAGGTCGTACAGTCATTTCTGTCGGAAACTGAACACAAAGGATAAACGAAATCGACGATCTCGGAAAGGCGGCACTATAAGTCAAATGCCGCCACGCAAAGTTATGACTCAAGACTGCACTAAATGGAGCAAACCCTTTTTGATCCTGGAAAAGACGCACAGTAACTTCGGCGATCGGCTGAAAAACAGCGTGAGAGCAGACCCGCAGCCACAGTGAGGCATTCGGGAGCAGTGTCCTCGCAATTTTTTATTTTCCCTCAAACTTTGTTGTGCCCAGAAAAATTTGTTTTAAACATGCAATAAAAACAAAAATCTTGCCCCGATAAATATGTAATTTGCTTCCCCAAACCTTAAAACCTGGCCACGGGACAGCGTGTTGTAGCGCCATAGAATCTGTTATGCGATTTCGCTTCATCGTCGCCGCTAGCCGTTAACAAAACATTGCCGTCAAAAATTTCACAAGAGAGATTAGGTCATTTGGCAATGTTACCTTAAAAAATGACATTGCTGAAACAATTGACCTTGAAAATGTTTTGAGAGACTTTGCAAATAAAAAAGCCAGAAAAGTCCTTTTCAAAAAAGTCTGTCCTGTGTATAAGCAGTATGTCTGTAATTGCCTTAGTTACTTTTGTAGAGTACAGGCCCGGCCACTAGTTTTCTAGTTGGGCCCAGCGAAACAAGTTTTATCGATAAGTTCAAAACTAATACTTTTGCCTTCGACTAGAAAGAAAAACTGAGGCTAAGAAGATTTGCGATGATTTCATTCCCTTGTGGTCTAATTATTCATAATGATTGCAAAAAAGTGGGCAGTCGCAATTTTAGCGTGCCCCGCTATTGGAATGTCAACCTAGGTCAACCACGTCCCTATCAACTTGTTTAATTGTATACCCAGAACGTGTTTCGTCGGTCTCCAGGGATCGGAAATGCACCTCACGCGTGCCACACTTGGCACGCTAAGCAATGTTCAATGTCACGCAGAAGCTCCAAGTTTTATATTTCAATTTTGTTATGATTCTCAAGAAAGTATGATGACCCTGATTTGTATAAAAATGTGTGTGTTGTTGCTGCACTGTAGGTTTTGAAACCTAAGTCTGCACACAGCAAAAGGTTGCCGCCCACTCTAGAGTGCACTACTCTTCCAATCTGCCCAGACGAGTGTGCAGCTTAAATCGTTTTGTTACTTTCTATTCGGCTTGTTGCGCTACTATGCTTGCTTAGTTATGACTTAAAGTCTGAGTTATCCTAAGTGAAAATCTGGTGTTTGCTACAGGCCAGGCCAACTTAATTAACTGTGCTTATGGATCATTTTGTAAAGCCGAAAGACCTTGGATCATCGTCGGATGATCTAGATCTAGAAGCTCCTGCAGCGATTAAGTACTGACTTGCCCTTTGTGAAACATTTCTGTGAACCGTAGAGGCTGACCAAGCCGCGCCAAACCCTGGTGTCGATGTGAACAACAAAGGGCTGCTTGTTAACTTTTTGTCTAATACTGTTTATTCTTATGTTGAAGACTGCGAGACGTACGGCTATGCCTTGAAAGCTTCAAAATAGTTCTGTGTGGCAGGTCTGCTCGTTGCACTAAAACGAGTGCACATAAAAAGAAAAAGCGGAGTTTTTGCGAGACAGCCATTTGCGCAGGGGTGTGTTGCTAAAAAAAGTGGTGTGGGAACGCCGTTCCCACACCAAATAACAAGAAAGACTGCATCAAATAGTTCGAATGAAGTGAGCATTCGCCTACAAGAGTTTCCACAATGGATCTTCCTGTTTCACTGTAGGCTTTTGAATAGCAGTGCGAATCTGCGTGTCGTTAGAACATATGTGAGATCGCAGCCATGTTTTAATGTAGTTCAATCTAGTGCAAAAAGGTGTGGGAACGCCGTTCCCACGCGTTCCCAACCCACTACATCCCTTCACTTGCGACTCCAAAGCACCAAACAGCAAAAAACCTTCAACAGTTTCTCCAAACTTCAGAAATGCTTTCGAAGGCCTGTTCGTTCAAAGCAGCGAATGCCGAACAGCACGGTGAGAAACTTATCCGTGACGCATTTATTAATGGTCGCAGGCTATTCGCTGAACTGCTAAAGGCTATTAGAAAAAGAAGACCTTTCGGTTGAAACAGCCTATGAACAGTCGTATTCTCTTGAACGAGCGCATCAGCTTCAATCCTCCATTTATGCAGAGCCAATCATACCCATAAAATCTCTTAGATGTCTCCAGGCTACCAGACCCGAGCATTTTCCATCAAACAACCAAAAAATCCAACATCAAACAACCAACGAAGGGCTCCTTTCAGACTCCTGAGATGAACAAATAGCTGCTAATTTGATTGTTTGCTTTAAGTCAGTGGTTCTCAACCTTTTCGCTGAAGGGAGCCAAATCCAGACTTACGACTTTGTTAGAGGGCCACACTAAAGAAATTTTAACACAAGTCGATTGACGCGTTTTGATTTATAGCAGAACGAAGTCTGTTACACAAAATATTAGAGGTTTTGTTGGAAGACTGCTGAAAGCCGCACAAACAGTGTTTGGCGACCGCATGCGGCTCTCAACACAGTGGTTGAGAACCACTGCTTTAAGTCCTTTCAATTCTACAACTGCTTACGACACCGTTAGGTAAAGCGCAAACCATTTTATTTACGACTTTGAACCTTTGCTTGTTGCATACGAGTAAAAACACGTGCTAAATAACATAAAAACAAGAAGCTTAGGAAATTATCCTGCGTTGTCAACATAAACAAAATTGAAATTAAAATTACAGTACGCTGGCAAGCGCGGAAAACAAAACGACTCAAAGATCTTGAAGAATTTGTTCGCGTTGCTAAAGAGTTTAAGATAGCAAAATGATAATTTATTTTTGGCTAAAATAATCCAGGTTTCATGCAAACAAATAGTTTTGACTCAGCTTTTTAGAACTAAATATGGAAAGTGTTGATATAGTTGATATTTTCTCTGCCACTGACTCGCCATCAATGCAGCATTCACTGCGAAAATGGCCGCGTGGCTCCTGGCGTAAGCAAGCGGAGATTGGCGCCGTAGACCACTCGTGACATTCTCGAAGGGAGTCCAAAAAGTGAGTATGAATGGAACTGAACTGATATCTTCTGTTATGATTTGCTTTTGACAACTAGATCTACTTTGCATGCGTTAAGTTACTGATACCACCTAACGTGATGCTCATCATGGTAATCTCTAAAAGCAACATCACATATTTGCGAAGCGTTTCATGGTTTTCGTATGACAAACGTCGGAAAAACAGCTTTACATTGTATCGGAGACAAGTAAAACCCAGCCTTTCTAGCGTTTAGAAAAACTTCTCTCACCACAGCCGAACGCAAGTCAGTAGAGAGAGCTTTGTGACGTAGGATAGTTGACAATCGAAAATAGAATGCATCAACACGCGTAAAAATGCGGTAACAACACTCATTGTTTCGAAAACATTTGCAAGAAGACAAGCGCATGAAAAGTTGTGCATCAGCGTTGATGCGTATCTGTGTAGTTTCTACTTCACAGCAGGGTCGTAGAGGGATAGCCCCAACTCGGACTACAGCAGTATTTCCAGGCACTTACGTAGACCGCACGGATGAGTTACCTTAAAGAATATTTTTAAATTCTGTCGTTTTGTGTGTTGCTACTTAGTGTATGGAATTTGGCACGTGGTTAAATGTTCAAAATACTGAGAGTATAACACTACTTCAAACACAGCAAATAATGAACGAAAACCTAAAGGAAAAGTTACAAGATAATGCATCAAATCATGTTTATTTCGAAAAGGGTCTTGACAATATGCATAAGAAACGCGCAGGACCTAAAATTTTAACTTTATCCACCAACTTTGTTAACCCTTCTTCAGGAGTCCAGGCACCCTGTGAAAACTCGGTTTATGGGCACATCTGCATCGTTTTACTCCATTCCACTCGTGAGACCTGCCACACAGAACTATCTTGAAGCTTTCAAGCAAATAATTCAAGATAAACTTTTCACAACTTAATCACATTTACGGCAACCTTTGTCAGTATTTTAAACAACAACTAGTACAACTAGTTGTTTACTTAAAGATCAGAGCACGCCCGCGCAAAGGGCCCTGTAAGAAGTTTTGAAGTAAATAACGGTAATGTTAGACAACTTACTGGAAAAGTAGGTAGTTAACAGGTGGAAGATTTAATTACTCATGCAGTTTTTTGGTTTCAAAAATATGTTGTTTGAACCAAAGTATTTTCACAAAGAAAATGTTGATTTCACAGCAGTTTGCTGTTGTGTGTTTGATGTAAAGCGGTGTCCTGCAGTGATGATGTCATAGGCTCAACGCCCTGGCTCTTCACTTTGAAGTAATGAGGAAGACAGATTCATTCGAAACCCTATCACAGACCAAATCTGTTGCAAGCAACCGTGTTTGACTGTTGCATAACCTCTCATCACATCCGTCACGTAAGGAGTTATAATCCGATGAAATTTGATGGTATTGGAATGAAAAGACATGCACAGTTTGATATATACGCAAGCTGCAATAACCGTGGCAAGATACATTTTAGGCAGTCATACGTTCATACAGTTTTCACTAAAACGTTTGCAAAACTAAGGAGTTTGTTGCACTGCGGAACCAGCGCAGCGTAAGTGCGTCAACAAACGAAATGCAAAAACACGGATAAAAGGAATGTTTGAACTACGCTGTGCGACTGCGACTTAGCATGATTTTTGAAAGATGAAAATGGCGCAGAGAGACCATCGCAAAGCTTCCTTCAAATCGTATCCTAGTCGTAACAAGAAACCTTCTGTTTCTTGCATCAGATAGTGGCTATATAGCAGTATTCCCAATATCGAAGACACCTTACACTCCGGTTAAACACTCCTGCCTAGCATTGCAGATGAGTTCCCACAAGGTTGGTGACATAAAAAAAACAATTTCTTTCGCTGTTCTTTCGTTTTCATTACGCGAGAGGAGCGGTTGAACATCTCGAATTGCTTCTCCACGCGTGATTGCTTGTGTGAGTTCTGTTTCCTTCGAAGGGTTTGGGAGAAGAGGTTCCCGAAGCTGATGTACGAAAACTTCCATTCGGAGGAGGCTGAAAGGAAGTTACGCACCAGTTCAGTTGAGATATACCGGTAAGGAAAGTCACATGAATGAGTTCGTACGCTGGTGGCATTAAAACGTTATATTTGTTTTTTTATGTACAGTGATAAAATCGAAATTCTTGATCAGCTTTTTGGAGACAGTTACGAATTGCTGCACCTCAAGGCTTGTACTTGAAAAGGGAATGGGATTCCAATGGAATGGGACAGTGACTGAAATATGTCTCATGCCCCATCGTTATTAATTTTACGCCATATAAGAAGAATTTTCTGAATTTGAATACCGATATTATATGCTTTCAGCATAGTAAGCATTGCTGTAGCGTAAAGGCTCAATGCCGTTGCGTAGTGATGCGGGACCCCCGAAAATAAGATTTCTGGGCCCTTTTTTCAGTGACAACTAAAAAAAGGCAACCCAATTCTTGTTGACCCTCCTAAGTGGAAGTTGTGGGGTGTGCAGACATCAGACATGAACATGATATAATGCACTTCGTCGTATAACTACTTTCGTGGGAATTCCATGGGATGGGACTGAAAACAGCGTTCCATGGACAAACCTGTGTATCACATTCTTGTTTCGAAAAGCCAAAATTCTGAGTAAACGAATCTTCTGGCAACAGTAACACTTAGCTGACGTCTGGCGGAACGTATAGAGCAGGGGTTCTCAACCTGGGGTTCGCGAACCCCCAGGGTTTCACGGGAAGATTTCCAGGAGTACTTGGATAGCAATTGAGTTTTCATGTATTGCTATTTTTTAATATCCTATACTAGAGGAAAATGCGTGCCAACTGAAAACTCCGCGTAGATTTTGCCTCCGCGTAGATTTTGTCAGCTTACTGGGGATTCGGGTTGATTGTTTTATGACTCGGGGGTACGTAACGGGAAAAAGGTCGAGAACCCCTGGTATAGAGGATTTGAGGCTGCGACTTCCAACAAAAGTTTTAAACGCCACACACGACTTCAACAAAAACCAGAAATATCAACAGATGCTTTTTAGACCAACAGAGGTACTTTAAAATTTTGCGAACGTCTTAAAAAAGTGATATAATGCGTTTCCGAATTTACAAGCGTTTCAGAATTTTCGCACCAGGAATCATGATTGTTTCAAAAAAAATCAGTTTGACCCGTTCTGGCCAGGGACGTGCAGTAAAAAGTTTTTGCATTAAGCCAAACCTGCAATTTGAATTTATTTTAAGTTTGAAAAATAACATGGCAAAAGGTAGTTGGAGAAATCGTATCCTGCACTGCTTCAACACTAAGCATGTTCTTCAAAAAAATATCATTTTCAGTTGGGAGAACGACTCAACTAAATTCATCCAAATGCAATTTAAATCGAATACTCACAGCTTGCATTTCAACGTCTACTTGACGGTGCCGTTTCCACTTCGCGCGCAGAACTCCGACCCAAAGCAAAGCTAAAAAGCTGACGATCATTAGGACACAAACCGGAATGGCGATTGCCACAACGATAAACGTCATCTGAGCCATATTCCGCGCTGCAAGGGAAGCATCGTCTTGTGTGATTTGAATCGAACCAGTGGCAAAAGTAGCTGCAGCTGTGGACTCAGGCGTTAGTTCATTTCCCATGGAGTTTTGTGATTTGTTTTCATACATTGCTTTTAGAGCGTGGGAAGTCGTCCACGGAAAACTTGGAGAGATTGAACTGATCACTGGAACAGCTGTGGCTCTTGGAATTTCTGCGAACGAATCGAAAACTTGCATGAGCGTGAGCATGAGCATGAGCGTGGCGTGAGCATGAGCGCGGCGTGAGCATGAGCGCGCCGTGAGCATGAGCGTGGCGTGAGCATTAGCGTGGCGTGAGCATGAGCGCGGCGCATGAGCGAAAAGGCATGTAAGATTGACATGTGAAAGCCAACAGGATTGACATGTGAAAGTCTGCCAAAACAAATGTATCGGAGACTTATAGTTGTGTCAGCGTTGAACGTGTAAAGCACCAAATAAACATCAACCTTTCAATGCCTACTTATCGTGGAAATCCATTGAATCTACAGCAGAGTCATTCTATGGCTAGTGAGCCGTCCCCGGCGAGGATCTTGAAATTTTATATTTTTCTAACGTTTTAGTGGAAAATTTTTTTCTCTTATTTTCGAGTTGGTAAACTGAAATTTCACCACTGTTGCCACCCCACCCTGGAAAAAATCATTCCACCGCCCACGATTGAAGACTTCAAGTGCAGTCAGCACAAGTCAAATATGGCCCCCAAAACCGTTCGTAAAAATGTCAGTAAGAAATATTAAGGTGTACAGTATTACAAACCACTTCTTCAGCCTTTGGAATGCAAAAAATGAAAAATGTGTCTGCGATTTGTGCAATATTTCCTAACAATAATCTAAAAGATCTCAAAGAGATTGCTTTTTTTCTTGCGGTAGACAGCGAAACAAACTTTAAGACGGCGTTTTGTTTTAAGCAAGGCAAAGATTGGCCTAGGCAGGGGCGGAGCCAGACATTTTTTTTGGGGGGGGCCACTGGAGGGGCCAGTTTTGCAACAAGGGGAGCTGTCAATGGTCTGTGTAGGACTTTCAGAATGAGACCTGAAAAATTTTGGAGGGCCACTGGAGGGGCCAGGCAAAATTTTTGGGGGGCAGTGGCCATTCTGGCACCCACTAGCTCCGCCCCTGGGCCTAGGTATCCTCATTCTTCACGAGGATTGAAAAATCACATCAAAAGAAGCGTCACGTACACATTTTTACCATCTTACCCTGACTCGGATGTGCTACAGAATTTGCGATCTGTGAATCAGTTGTTTCTGTCGAGAAGGTGGAATTGCTTTCTTCATGCAGGGGAGGGATCACAGTTTTAACGGTTGTCATGGGTGTTGCCGTCTGTCTCTGACTTGCAGAAACCGAGTTTGTAATCGCTGGCTCTGAGCGCGTGATTGAATAAGCACTGCTCGCAAAGATGTTAGTGGCAGCTTGATTATAATAGGTAAAGGTTGTTGATGCAGATGTCGTAAAACGCTTGCCATTAATATGTTCTTCCAAAATGCGAAATGGAACAAAACTTGTCGAAGTCGAAGGTATTTCTGTGCTTGTGTTAAAAACATTCCAAAACGGATATCCTCTATTTACCCATGGTGAGGGTGGTCGAGAATCTTGAAAACCTGGCCTGTTCTGAAAGGCGCTGCGGTCATAGTGTTGCCATGCGTTTGCTTGGGAAGACGAAAAGGATGAGTTGCTATTTCCACCACGTATGTAGTCGAATCTGCCTTGAAAACGGCTAGTGACAGGCCCGGTTACGTTACCACTTGACGGTAACGCGTCGTCTGAACTATTTACGGACAATAAATTCAAATAGTATTGCTGAGTATGGACACTCCCATTGTCTGCAGCTGGATATTGCGTTGCAAGTTGATCTGCTCCACTAAAGTTATTGCTCGTACTATTCTCCTCCTGCACGAGGAAGGGACTGTGAGGTGAAGTTCCATCGTTTAAAATAAGACCGGGAGCGTTTCGCGGTCGTTCAGAATGATCTCTGACACCGGAGTTGCCTGATGAGACTGCTGTTGAAACTCGGTTGCTTCCCGACGACCTTCCAGAATCACCACCTGCGTCACCTGAAGCAAAAAAACAGTTTATTTGAATTAGCAAAGTGCTCGTTGTGAAGAGTATCTTGACCTGTGGTTTTTCGTTCGGCGAGAGCCTTCGACGCCGCCGCATAACCATGGGCGTAACGAGGGGGACGCAATTCTCCGGGAGCCAAATCACTGTGAGGGTCACCGAATGACTACGAGGTGCGCCGCAAAGTCCCACAATTACTTTCTTCAATACAGTGCATTTGCTTCCGAAAGACCTTACTGTAGTTTCGAACATGGGGGCGCCAAACTTGCTTCTTGCCCCGGGCGCCATCTAACCTGAATTCGGTTCAAGAAGAAAATATAAAATGTCTTTCTTCGATCGATGACGGAGATATTTCAGTCGCAGTAAGGACAACAGCCCCTTTGTAGTATCTAATATGTACAGGCAAGGTATTGTTTGACCTTTTTTGGACGTTGCCTATAGTTCCTAATGCGCAATTGCCTGAAATCTGGTAAGAAATTAAGTATTGTCAGTGTTTGACGATGAATGTGAGCCGTGAACTGCGTTACGACACAGAAACAAAAGCCAAGGTAGACTGGGGTGCGAGCAATTGTTACGTCGGAGAGGAAACGCGATGATAATAAACTCTTCACCAAGTTAGTTTTGTCTATTTTTTCCCGAAGTTCTCGAAACCCCAAAAAGTTGCATTTGCACAGAATTTCGAAGCAAAAAGGTACTTATATGAACACAATATCGTGGCAATTAGAATGGTTTGCATGTAGGTAGAATTCTCTTTTTCAGGTTATCCCTCTCTAAATGAAAAAGCTTGGCTTCACTCCTAAATCCATGCTAGTTTCAACAAAGTTTTTTAATAAATCATCGTATGTTTTAGCGTGCTTATTCTTTGAACTTCATGAAAGATGGGTTGCTCTTGAGTTGAAAAAGTATAAAACCAAGGAGTTCGTTGGAACGTTGGTGAAGTTGTTGCACTGCTAATGTTGTGAAGCCACAAGCGACTCTTAGCAAAACTCATCAGAAGCTCTGCGCTGGCCCCAAGCAGTTCATAGTTCTGCTTCTGCTAATGCCGTACTTGACCGCATGCCGACAGAAATGGTTTTCTGTCAAAAGTTCCAAATCGCTCCAAAACAGTGACAGGAATGCAGAATTTGGAATTAGTTCAGTAATGATTGCCGTGAATGGACATTCGCCTTTCAGCTAAACGCAAGCTTCTTTCAATGACTTACCGAACCTTTTAGCAAAACTACAATGCCTTGATTAAATAACGCGGTTTGCAGTATTTCCAATTTTACTGCAATGAAAAAATCAAACAAATCACATTGACAATAAAGAATTTTAAATTAATAAAATGATAAATCAACTGACCTTCAGGAATCCTGAACACAGATCGCTTTATTCGCTTACGGAATGTTGATTGTTGACTCGATTTAGAACCAAGAAGTTCAAGCTTTGTGGTTTTGATCGCATTTGTTGAATGCTGCTTCGTACCAAGAAGACGAAAGCTGTCATCGTTTGTGTTTGCGAATGTATTAAGCAATGCCATCTTTTGTGAAATACCATCCTTCTCTGTTTTCAAAGAGTTAACTGATTGTTTGTGTTCATTGCTTGATACTTTGTATGTTACATCACCGAAGGTTGAAATTGGTGGTTCGGCTTCACCTTTCTTCTGGATTGCTGCAAAAATAGAGATAGCAGTTGGTGTAAATCAGAAAACATAAATTCAAACCAAGGGTACTGCTCAAGCTTTACAAAGGTAAGTCTTAATAGGAGCAAACGGCAAAATCCGTACGGTATTGCAATGCTAAAAATTTATCATGTACAAGTTTGTAAAATGTAATTGCACACAATGGTTTTAGGGCATTTAGTTTTCAAAAATTAAGGTCTTCATTGAAAGCTCTTGAAAACTTTCGTATTTTATGCTTTGCACATTTTGATTGGGCTTTGCAAAATATTTCTTTATTTTCCGAAAAACTATTGAGATTTCAACACTCACAAGTTCCATGTGGTTTTCAGCACTGAAAAAGCTGACCAACCTTCAATTACAGTCAACAACTCACATACTTTGAAAACATTGAATATCTTTAACTATCTTTAACTAAACAGGAGGAATTAGTCTTATGAGAAGTAAATCAAGTGTAGACCTAAAGTTCCTAAACGGAAAATAAGTACAAAGACTATTCGGAAGCCACGAATCAACAGAACACGAGGCCGCATCGCCGACGCGTGCGAAGAGCACGCCAAAACGCGTGAAGCGTTTCGCGTATTGCACTTTGAGGCCCGCAGGCAAAAACCGCTCTCAAAAACTTCAGGCCTTAGCCGGCTTGTTTGACATCATCGCCCGTCATTTATAATTCCATTTTAGGGTAAACCTTTAAGGCGCGACCCTGTTCACGTCAGTTGAAACCTTCGGCAGTGCAAGTGCTGCAACTACATCCCCGTCCCATTTCAACTACACCTGCAGTAACGAAAGTAAGGCAAAATGCAAGGCTAAAGGGTACGAGAAAGCAATCAGTGTCAAAAGTACGGAATATACTATTTACAGCATGGATGTACAGTAGAATTTGCCTAATTCGTCACCTCAAGGGGATTCGAAAAAGTGACGAATTGGACGAAGTGACGAATTAGACGAAGTGACGAATTATGCAAACAGGTGAAAACTCTATCATACAAGCTCGTATACTTCATCACATGTAGTAATTCGTATATATACATAGTGCTCTTACTTGCAGTAAAATACAAGTTTATGACGTTATGGTTCAATACAATTAATTCCTCTGCTCTATCTGGACTCCATTTAATCAAGCACCTTTTAATCTTAATAAACTTTTTTTTCGCGTTCTCTCAACGGGGAGTCGGGTCGCGCTTCGCACCTCGTGTGCAAATTTGGTAAACAAATTGCGAGGTGCAACAATTCTCAGATAAAGATCCTTAATTTGTTTGAATTCCCACACGTACTAGCTGCTTAGACATCTAAAGCGAAACTACAAATGCCGAATTAGCCGAACAAAACACCTCTCAGGGATAAAAAGAGGTGACGAATTGAGCAAACTGACAAAATTAGACGATGGCGAATTAGACGAACAGAAATGTACACAAAAGATAGAGATTCTGCCGGGACCGACGAAAAATCGACGAAATAAGCGAATTGACGAATTACACGATGACGAATTAGACGAGTTCTACTGTAATTGCCGAAAACACCTGAGCTCAGCGTCTTTGCATATTGCCAGGTTTAGGTACATTAAACTAAATTTTAAGTACCAAGAGATTTCTTGCAAAACAGAAGAATCGAATCGAAAAAACAACGGTCAAACGGATGCATACCCATTGAGAAGCTCCTTGAAGATATCTAGTATGCTTACCAGGTGTACAGTATATTTAAAAAAAGGCTCAACCAGCAAATGTTCTCAAAGCAAATAAAACAAAACAAAAACACACTAACGTTTCGGTTTGTCAAAGACCGGCCTTCATCAGAGCGCAGAAAAAGACTCAGCAGTGCTCAAGCTCCTTTAATAATACGTTTTACAGTATTTTGTTTATACGTAAAGTGACCATTCTATCTGTCTAGTTGTAGAAATGCACTTATCTTGCGTTGTCCATAACTTTTTGCAAAGATCCTTTCCGTGCAGCGAAGCGACTTCAGCGGCCATCTCAAACAGTTAATGCGTTGTTAGTACGCCATGCGAATAAAATTACCGCGGCAAGTCCTTTACCGCATCTTGCTGTGATGGCTCTCATTCAACTTTAAGCCAGACACAAGTAGCCACACGCAGAGTTCGCGCTTCGTGAAAACAGCGCGCCTTTGTGGTGGAGAGTTCCATCTCCTTCTACATGACGTAAGTGGTCGAAAGACGATGCCAATCAAATATTTCGGTCACGAGCATCAGTGGCGTAGCCAGCACAACATTTGGGGCATCAAAAAATTTTTTGGTGGAAACCGTTTAACTTTAGGCAAGCAACAGTATTTAGTTGGGGACACCGCTTCTCAAAGCACAAAATGATTACATATGCTAAAAGTTGGGGAGACATGGGTCCTGGCCGCCCCCTGGCTACGCGAGCATATGGGTGTATGACGAGCATAGGTATATTCTATCCGTTCCACTTTGTAGGTAATAATTTGTAATGGAGCGAACACTAAATTTCTGTTATTATGTTAATTTATGTTTTTTTTACGCTTATACTATTTGAAGATGTGCAAACTTTCTCTTTAAAGCAACGGAGAACCATTTGCAACCATTAGATACCCACCGAGGCTCAACGTTTCGCTGTTATACATTTCCAGCGGATTTTCGGAAATCACCACAGGCAGTGCGAACGCACTACCTGTCACACCTCGCATTAGGCATACAGAACATCTTTTCGGTTATTTTTCACTTAAAGCGCATCAGTCCAGGTTTCCTCACAAGTTGGGAGAGAGAGAGTGAGAGGAGACATTTGTTGTTTCATATGACTCAGTTAATAAGCAAATACAACGCATAAAGGCATCATGCAAAAATGTTATCAATTTTCAGTACAAATTTAGAATAAACGAAAACGCAGTGGCAAAAGAACTGATCAGTGTAACAAAAGATTGTCACTGTGTCACATAGAATTGATAAAACCCTGTGTGAAACGTTTTGACGAGTGTTAGAATATAACAATTGAAAAAGAAAAAGGTTAATTAAGAAAGACAAACAGGCAAACACGGAACACGGTGAAATAAAATTAAAGATGAAAAGAGCATGGCTGTACACGAGGGAGTGGATCGTATGCAGTCTCTGTGAGAAAAAATATTAAATACCGCAAGAACTACAAAAATAATTGATGAAGTAGAAAAAACTGTGCGGTGTAGTTTTGTCCCTAAAAGTGGGATGTGTAGAAGGAAGAATAACAAACAAAAAAATTAAAATACAGTACGTAAAAAAACAATAACTTAGATTACAAAAACAGTTTTAAAGTTCAGATTCTGTTGAGTAATGTTTAATTTGGATCAAACTCCACAAGCTCTAGAAAAATGCGTCTTTACCGTATTTACATGAGGTTTCATGGGTTATCTTTGGGAGGAATGTTAGATTATTGATGGTAACTTTAAATTTGGTGGGGTTATGTTTCAGAGACTTTAATAACATAAAGTGAATCTTATTGGAGTTATTGTAATTTAGAAAAAATTTGTTGATTCTTTGGCAATGGCCAATTTTACATAGTTCAACATGGTTAGTTGTTTGAAAAACATTGAAGCAAGGACTGGATACATTAAGATTATCATCAGCAAATAAGGTAGTATGAAAAGAGCTTGAGTATGATATTATTGATGTAAATAAGGTAAAGCAAAGGCCCGAGGACACTGCCTTGAGAGAATATTGATTGCTTAATTTTTTTGGAGTACTGATGGCCTGAATTTTCTTTTCAGACAACTTCCTGTGGCTGAATTAAACATTGGTCGGTTAGTTTTCAGCACTGAAACAATTTTTTCATTCAGGTATAAAATGAGATTCTAAGAATCATTGGGCAATTTCTGACCATTTATTCAGTCTGGCGAAACGTTCCCGTGAGCAAGCTCACATAAGAAAGGCATTACAAAACTTTTAACATCAGAGTTCAAACCTTTGCAAAAGAATTATGTACGAGGCTAGAACACTTCATAAGAATTGTGAAAAGGCCTTGGTTGCTGCGAAATGATCGGGCTGCAAAATCTTGCTCAATGAAGTACTGGCTCCGTGCAGCTGTCCAGTGTCCATTTTCCAGCGCGCTGTCCCTGGCTTCAGCTGACACAAGCTAAAGCAATTGACATCGCTTACATCCTCACATTGCCAAGCTTCGAACGTGTCAAGCTACCTGGCGTTGGCCAGATACCAGTGCGACCGCAATATTTGCTTTGAGCAAGGAAAAACGCCGGAAAGAACCAGAGCATTAAAATTTTTGCTCTAGGTGTGCCGATGAACCTGGCACCATCACCTAGGAGCACAAGATACACAAACAGCGTGGAGGTTTTTTCAAATCAGTAATCACGTGAATTTTAGCATCATCTTGTTAATCGTTGCTTTCCCCTTCGTATTTCAGACATACCTAGTTTTAAAAGCGTTGTGGCTTATGGTGCTATGAAGAAATGAAATTTCTCGAGTCCACGCTTGCGAGAAAGTGTGCAGTGTTAACGCTTCTGAAACAATTTAGTGACACGGTATTTGTTTGAAGAAACATAAAATCACAAACGTTTTTGTCACTTATGACTTAATTTCAGGCATCCAGGTAGAGACAGGGGTGTAGTGGGCACCTTTTACAAATTTTGCTTTGAAATGAGTTTGAAGCTGTTTTAAAATGGCTAGTTTTTTGGGTGCGCTCCCACATCTTTTTTGTTAGCACTACATCCCTGGGTAGAGACCAGTGCTTTAGCAAGGGAACTTCAGTTTTAAGAGATTCATAGTTAAAAAATATTTTGTCCTCAATAAGTTTGAAAAGTCACTGGTACGTATGTGGCCCTATGTTATCACTATATTGATAAATGCGTATTTTTGGTCAGTTAGTTTCGCTTCCCTACGTCACCACACACGCAGACGCAACAATTACCCTACTTACACTTCCAAAGTGTTGCTCACAAGCAGCTGGATTGCGACTGTTAGGAGGTTACATATGACTTGCTATATCAGCAAAACCCCTTCACCTTTGCAAAGCTGCCTTTCCAATCGCCTCATTTTATTCAGACGCCACCATTGGTCTGACGCTCCACGAAATATTTTTTTCATCTTTCACGCCCCATTGCGTTCAGCAGTATGCAATATGCATTGTGAAACGCGTAAAAACGTTTCATAATGGTGTAATAAGCATAAATGTACTAAAATATTGCTAGCTACTTTTGGAAGTTTATCTTTCATTTGCCAAATAGATTCCACTTTATGTAAAGCATCTAGCTAAAAAAACTATTTTTTAATGTGCAGGCATGAACAAAGCTTTCATGCTGCAACCTAGTTATTCAAGGACTTTATAATTTTTACCAACAATAAGAAATTATGTGGGTGATTTCGTGAATAAATGATAATATCTTAACCTATAAGCATTCGTTTTGCAAACACATCACGTTTAATTTGAAGCAAATTTCCGAAAACTTGAATAAGCATGAAGTTTTGATTAGATTCGTGGAAACCCAGCTGCAAACTCCGTTGCAAATTTTGTATTTTTATTAGTACTCAAATCCTCATGTAGTGGCAAACCTGGAACATTGTTGTTAGTGCATGTCGGGTCGAGGAGTGGATGTCCTATCGTTAAAAGCACCAGAAAACACCGCATGTTGTTTGCGAGATTAGCGCGGGAGTGGCTCGAAACGTACTAAGAAATTGGCAGGTGTGAAGGCGTGAGTCACTGCAAGAAAAAACTACCTGACACAGTTTAAAAGAAATTTGGTGATTAAAAGCTACGGCCTGCCGTATAGTTCGCGCACAATGTCACTCATGGATACCAAAAAAGCTTGTCTTGGTGAAACTAGATTTCCTTGCAAAAAGTTGTGAAACGCACTGTCACGAATTGCTGTTATTGCTTTAACGCACGTAATTTCTTATTGCTTAACTTGTAGCAATACATTGCTTGAATAGCGGTAATTTTTTGAAAATGTCTATTGTTTTGCATGTTTCCGTGCAGAGACGCAAATAAATAAACAGAAACGCTTGTTTTGTTTGCAAAGTGGCAGTAGTCAGCAAAAAGTGCGAGTAAAACTAGGATTGTCACGCAGCTATAGTGAATATCAATTACTCGGCACGTATTGCGAAACGTACATGAAATCACTGAATGCGTGTTTGTCGCTGATGTTGGCATTTTTGTGTAGAGTGTTAGCCGTAGGGAAAAAAACATGCCTGTGTGGAGAACAGGCGTTGTGCACGATATTAATTGCACGAGTGGTGCAAAGGTACTGCAGGTTTACCAGCCTATTGCAATCACTCTTCGTTTCAAAGAATGTGAATGCCTGAAATGAACATTCAACAATATGTTGACTTGGCTTTTGTCCAGTGTACAGTATCGCCACAAACAATATTCTCGAATTTTCAGTTTTTTCGTGTATTTTGTACCGATGTGTGGATTTTGTGCCATATTTTTAACCCATGTTTTTTCAAAAACTATGGGCAGGTGGTCGTATGTTCGTTCGCTATTCCATTTGTTTCTCGCTTATTGCATGTCTCCTGCATTTTCACTTGTATCTCGCTTGTTGTTTAAAGATGTAGCGTTCATTTCTCTACTTTCCTAACACGTAGAATAACTTCAATTTCGCTGTAACCTCTGTATGAGCTGTATAGCTTGTCAAAAAACAAGGTTTCACTATCCAAGATTCCTTTTTTCTATCCAGACATGACGCATGGGCTTTTATCTGATTGAGAGTTCAATCTGGATCCTTCTCCTTTTACAAAAACTTGTTTAATTTTGTAGTCTTTAAAATTGTGATGACGACGATTGGCAATACGAAAAACAAAATGACAACCGCCAAAACCAGTTGCAGCTTGAGACGCTGCAAGGTATATCGTCACTGATAAATACTGTAATACCCAGGCCCAGGATGCTCAGAGTGTTTGACCGGCAACGGGTTGTTTAAAGCAGTGGTTGTCAACCTTTTTTGTATAGGTACACACTTTTAAATTTGCTCGATAACCTGTGCACCCTTGTCATGTACTAAAATCAAGTTCTGTAAAAGTGCAAAAAAAACGATTTTTCGACGCAAAAGTCGCTGTCTTGGCCGATTTTTGCATATCACTTATCAGCATTCCTGAACACCGAAAGTCCAGTCAAAAAGCAATTTCTGCTTTTGTTCGCATGCCAACAACCCACCTTTGTAAGGATTTTCTGCTCTTGTCGAAATAAAATGAAAAGGCAAACTCAATCAAGGATGTTGATCCTCTTATGAGAGAGGCGCGTGAAACAAGGTTAAAACTTCGTTTTCACAACAGATGGGTGAAATTCAGCGGCAGCATTCTTAATAAATGAGATACGCTTTTTTATTCACACTGGGTGTTGTACAACTTCGCAAGCTGCAAGACCGACTTTCATTGAATTTTGTGTGTCGTGTCAGTGCCATTTTCTGCGCTGTTGTTGCTACAGGCGTATAGCCCAAGTCAAAC
>Ga0210059_1004689_pt1 | contig 22093 bp, 12 predicted proteins | sample Ectturendosymbi2_FD_188042 | JGI IMG/M metagenome (GOLD analysis project Ga0210059, IMG submission 188042) | Ecteinascidia turbinata endosymbiont from Florida, USA - Sample 2 (SPAdes) (version 2) | ecosystem: Host-associated > Tunicates > Ascidians > Unclassified | place: Key West, Florida...
CTTATCCAGTCTTTTATTCTGAATGAGCATTGTTTCTTTCAATTCCTGGATGCCTTGCCAGAGTTGATTGAAATTTTTCGAACTTGACATCCTGCTTGGTTTCTTTATATCCAATATCAGTATTCAGCAGCAAGTTGCATATTGTTTTATTCAGTATTAAGTTAGGTTATTACACACATTATTACAACACTATCCCCTGTCTTATTCAAATAGAATCAGGAATGAAGAAAGCTGCTTCAATATTTCTCAAATCTCGAAAATTCATCACCGCTTGGTTTGATAACGTATGTGTTGTTACGCCTGCGGTACTGCCAAAGAACATTTTGCAATGCACCTGATCTCGACTTACAGTAGAATGTTGGTGAAAAACTAAGAAATAAACATCAATATTCTGATTGCTAAGGAGGGGGCTTGAGCCCCTTCAGCCCCCCCTGTCTGCGCTTTTGGACCCCAGGCAGTGGCATGCAGAGGTCTGGTGATGCCCGGGGCGACTGCTTGATTGGATGCCCCCCAACTAAATTCTAGTATTGAGCAGAGGCGTATAGTGGTCATTGTTACTGGATATACGCTGTTTATGACGTCATAATATGACGTCACATTTACGTTTGCATCCAACGTTTTGGCGACGTTTGTTGGCACAATTTGCATATTCAGGGACGCCGGAGCAGCGGTAGGGCAGGGGGAGCAGTAAAACAGTTGAGGGCAATGGAAACTTATAAAAAACAAAAAAGTCGTTACCAATTGTGTTTGTTTCTGTTCATCAACAATGTTGACCTCAAAAATAATAATAGAACTTATAGAAAATCATTCGGAATTTTCTGGGTGCCCGAATAGCTGCAATAAATTTTTTACAAATCGATCTTGATAAACCATGAAATTACCTCTAATATTGATACTGTTATGAAAAGCAGTGTTGTTGCAGGAGGGAGTGCAATCCCATCCCGAAAGTATTGATTTGCTGAAACTGTGGACAAAATCCATGAAAATCCGGGTAAAAGTGGCGCCCAACGTTGCTTGACTTCAAAAATGGCGCCCAAGGTTTCCATAAAAACACATGAAGACCTTTTTTGGAGGCCACACCAAAATAAGGTCTTCATGATCTTTGTGGGAGAAAATTTGTAGGCTGAGGTTGCACAAAAGCTTTACAGGCAAGTTTGGGGAATTTGGGCAAAAATCCTTTACCCCGCCAAAATTTGCTTGCTCCTACACCTATGAAAAAGCAGCTCCGCCGCCGTTGCCCCCATTTGAAAGGATAGAGGGGTAAATTCCCCCCCATGTCTCCATTCTCCGGCGTACCTGTGCATATTATTCTACACCCACTCTCTTTTCTCGCTGTAGGCTACAATGTGCAACTGTAATGAACATAAATTACGAGCCGTCTACCAAGACAGAGCAGTTCATAACTGCAAAAATATTCGGCAACGCGTTAAAACAGGGCAGTAGAACACACTCAGTGCTACGTCAGCGCAGTTCACAATTGCAAAAATACAAGGTTGCACAAATAGCTCGTCCAATAGCAATCGAGCAAAGAAGGTATCCGGCTGGGATGGCGGACACACAGGGTTGACAGTTTGAAACTTGTAAAATGCAGAAGAATTGAGAATGCGCATAACTTACGCAAGAACATTTTCGTTTTATATTATGTGGCTTTTATGTGTACAATTAGCAAGGTAAAGAACAGATATGGGCGTGTGTGAGCCAATACGGTCAATCCGCCTGAACTGCCAATTAATGACGAAGCTCGAAACGAAGCACATATTGCCAGAACAGGTGTGCAACTGTATCAGCACAAAAAACGAAACGGGAAACTAGTGTTGCATTATAAAATCAGCTAAATCAAGCACGTTGAAATAAGACAGTTTTGAAATTTGGCTGAGAAAGTCAATTAAACGTCCATAATTAACTTCAGTGTTGACTTAATTGGACCCAACCAAAAAAACGCACCCGGTTGTTTTTTAAAAAGTCCACTTAAAAAAACAATGAAACCCACCAATAATCCCACTCTTTACTTTTCCTTTGACAAATGTACCATAAAATAAAAAGTAAAATAGCTTAAGCAGCACTCTTGTACTGTTAACTGTAAATTTTTTTTTATGAAACAAAATGAACAGCAACGCAATTTCAAGGACTTGAAAAAAAGAGAATAATTCGAACAGTTTGAGTAAATTCTACTGCTTATCTTCTTCAGCTCTGTAAAATCGGTATATTTTAATCAATTTTTCTGTCTTCTCTGCACCAAGCTGTTTCTGATGTTGGACCATACCAAACCATATATTGCAAAAAATACACTATGTAGATGCTGAACTAGCAGGGCATGTTCATAAAAATGAAGTGAAACTGCAGAGTTTGTGTTTAAGTGGCTTTTCTCTGTTTCCTGTGCGCATTCTTTCTAAGGCTTACCACTTTGGAGTGAATTGACCAACAGCACTTTGCGAAAACAAAGATGAGGTACGTTTCTTTTCCCTCAAGTTTGAATGCCATAATAGGTGCAACAAGTTATTGTTATGTAATTCTGTGGTGATATTGCATGATGCAATGAAAACAATTCAGAATGGGTTTTGTGTATTTTTATACATAATAAAAACCTGTTTTATTTCAAAAATCCCCCAAAACCGAATTAAAAAAAACAAAAACACCCGGAGGGTTGTTTTTTTAAAAAACGGATTTTTCTCAACCCTGATTATGTTTTAATCCTTTTTTGTGATTTTCCTTTGATCGCACGATCTGTCACGACGCACACCTAGAGTAATGAAGAAGCTGACAATTACTGGCACTGGAATACGTAAAAATTAGTGTTGACAACAAAACAAGTTACGAAATTAATCCATGCAGCATGCAATAGTAGCCTTACAATAGGAAAAATCATGTTACAGCATTTAAATTTTTTGAATTTCACTCTTTGGATGCCCCCCTGCCTTGGATGCCCGGGGCCGGCGCCCCCCCCCCCTCTGCACGCCACTGACCCCAGGTTAAGAGCCTTGCTGTATAAGTTGTACGTTCTGACATTCAATTTCAACACACGCAGGGTACTCACGGGTACGAACTTTGGTGTCCAACAGGGCTGTGGAGTCGGAGCCAAGCAATTTTGTGACTGGAGCCAAAAAATTCAGATGGTGGAGTCGGAGCCTGAAATCGGGGTTGCCGTTCAACAGACATAGTTTGTTGGGCAAGTGATTTGTACAAATGAAACAATGGTTAGTAGTTTTTAATGGATCAAATCGTTCCGGAGCCAAAAAACGTTTCATGTTTGGAGCCAATATTTTTAGATGCTTGGAGCTGGAAATTTGAGTCCCGGCACCACAGCCCTGGTGTCCATGCCGATGCGTTTCTCTCAGAGTACCGTTTGAAGCAAGTCGAAATTGTATGTCAGTCCTTCTTTACATCATCACTGTGTGCTGTTGTGACACAAGGTCTCAAGACAATAAATTTCCTGCAGTTGCCCCAACCTTTATTCTTGAAGCAAAGCAAGCCAATCCGTACAGCGTGGACTTCTTGATGTTGTTTCAAACGCAACGAACTTGTGCACCCCTCAACGGAAGTTTTATGACGAAGACGCAGCATTTGACGATAAAAGCGAATACGAAGAGACGGTTATTCTTGGCGTCAAGGTCGAATTTGCGGAAATCTGCCCATTTCTTACGAAAAACCAAACTATGGCTTGTTAACTTTATTGATTTCACGTTAGGAAAAAACATCACGCCTTTGTGACGTCACAGTGCGCCATTGAACAGCAAGTTTTCACGAGTTTTTTGAAAGTTTCTTCTCCTTCAATATTAGGTTAGGATTTTTCTCACTGCTGGAGAATCGGGTGGAACTCGAGGGGAGTATTTCGTGGGCGACTCAGATCGGATCTGACTCGAACTCGACATGAAATGAGAAAAGCCTTTTCGTTTCGTTGGTCCTCGTTGCACCTGGCGAGCCCGGGAACCGAACCCAAGACACTGCATTGTTTCAGTCAGAAATCTGTGAAAGAACGCTTGTTTATTACGTTTGTCCTGTGTTTCTCAACGGTTGCCTCTGGTGGGCAATAGCGCAGTTTTCGATCGGGCCACGGAGTTAGGACAAAAACATGTTAGAACACAACTAGACATCTAATCGCTACATAGCGTTGAACACATTATGCTCATCAGCAAGATTATCACTGAATTGTATGCACGAATAAATTCGCTCCTTCAGAATAACGTGTGTCTCTTTACGCGTATAAAAGCAAAGCCTGTGCTGACAAGGTTGCGAGCCACGCAATTTTTTACCAAAAGTTATCTGAGCCACGTAAGTAAAATGGTCGGGAAACACTGCGTTCGTCAAAGGACAGACAAAAAAAAAGAAATCCCAACTGCTAAAGCTGAACAGAAACAAAAGCTGGGAATATTACCGCCACCAGACTAAACCATGGATAAGAATGTACGACCAGCTTGCCGGCCATCACCAGAATTGTAAAACCTAACCATATCTTGCTTAGTTTACTACCAACCTTCTTCCTGGTGAAACGCACAACATGACCAACATCTTTGCGTCCCCCCCAATGGAATCCTGCAGCAGGTGGGTTAGTTTGGAATTCCGATACGGGATGTGTGGACGATGCTCGGCCAGAGCGCCCAAAACATCGGCCAAGGCCGACAGAGACCGATTGATGTAGGAGCTCTCGCGAAGCGCGCTCCCAGTGACGCCCGACAAGCCTATAAAGAACAAACAACAAGATTTGAATCTTTGCTTATTGTTCCTTCGTCACGAGAGTGTGGAACCCTATGTTCAACTTCTGCTACGAGCAGGGCCGCAACCAGCTGATATTTTCGGAGGGGGCAAAATAATTGTAACTATTTTCGGGGGGCGAGTAAAAATGATTGAAACTTGCTGTTTCACCAAACAACTAAATATGTCTTTTAAAATTTGGGGGAGGGGGCAATTGCCCGCCCCCCCCACCCTGGTTGCAGGCCTTGCTGCGAGTAATCTTATTTGCCATCCATCACGAAACTCGCACCATTCTCCTATTGCGGATGCGCTTCGAGTTTGCTGCCTGGCAACAAGCGAGTAAACCGTTCGAGCGTAACGACATGTACCACGTGTTCGACAAAAGTGAAACTCGAGGATGTCACCAAAAAAGCGCATTCTTCGCACGGATTAGTGTTCAATGCACATAGCATCACAATTTGAATTGTTACATCATATGACACTTTAACGATGACTAGGAACAAAATAAAACAAAAGCCTCCACTGCGTGTTGAACAGTTGTCACTAAGAGAGGGGTTCCTCGTTTTTATGAGAAATGATTTTTGCTTCAGCTCGTTGGAGCGTCATTATGAAAATTTTTAGACCACTGTGTCGCATTCAGACTCTAGTAGGCCAGTTAGTTATATTGGAGGTTGAGTGCAGATACCGGAACAAGAAATATGGATAGTTGTTGCGTCACTTGTTCTTCATTGTTGTGCAATTAAGAAGAACGTTATTGTTGCATCACAGTTATACGGTGTTGCCGATATAAAGTTCACAGTAGATTGAGTAGAAAGCAGACTCAGCCCGAGCCTAGCAGAGAGTACACTGAGTCACAGACTAGAGCAGTTGTTCAACCTTTGTACAGTTGTTTTTTTGCGTTTGCGATGCCTAAAATGTATTTATGCATTGTGGCATCGTCTTTGTTTTAACAAATTTTTAGGGCGCCTCGAGTAGATAACATCAGGTTTTTTTTCGGCGTCCTAGTTGCAAGTACACGTTAGCAGTGTTTTGCTTTCGCATTGCTATATTGCAGGGGTGGCCAAACCTGCTCTATGTATGAGCCGCATATCATAAAACCCAAATTACAAAGAGCCGCAGCATAAAAATCTAAAAACATGAATTTTTGCAACGCTTCTGTGACATCATAATTCTTTTTGGAACGACTTGCAAAGGTAATACTGTGCGGCACGCCAGCTACCACAGTACCATTTTGCAATATTTCTACACTTTGCAATCGAAATAAAAAACAAATATATACTTTTTGGGAAAGCTCGAAGAGCCGCATGTGGTTCGCCAGCCGCAGTTCGGCCACCCCTGCCATATTGTATCGCAACCAACAAACTTCTTCTTTGTGGGGATTAAGTAAAAACAGTGTAAAACCCAACTGTTTACTATTTAGTCAAGCCAGATGAAGCAAAATAGCAAATTTTCTTATGTGAAGCGAAATAATAACAACAGCGGAGGTGTGGTCGGTAGTGAGCGCAATGCAGTTCAAATGTAAAAGAGGCACCTAATCCGAAGTGGACCAAATATAATTCAAGTGCTAAAGTTAGAAAATGGAACGGCACATATTTGAGATACGGTTTCTTTTTGCCAAATTCTGTATGCAGCACGTACATTCCAGAAATGCAAGAACAACCGAGTCATTAAATTTCTTGCTTTTCAACATCTGTAGTAACTGTTTATTTGTTGAAGTGTCAAATAAAAAAATATCTGATTTTCTTGCAAGCAATTCTTTTTAAAAAATTTTTTATGTGTTTTAAATTTTTGTTAATGGGGTTCCATGAAAAACGCGAAAGTATATCAGGGGTTCCACGACGACAAAAAGGTTGAAGAGCACTGTTCTATATATTTCTCTCCATAACGGTATTTCACAAAGTTATGGAAAGAAAAATTATGCAGTTATCAAGTTTCAATCATTTTTACGAATTTTCAACTATGTAGATGAAAAAAGCGGTTTCTTAGCCTCGAGAAGCAGGTAAAAGTAGCGAAGTCAACACAGGTTTAAAAAAAAGCTGGAATGGATGTCACCAGCGAAGATAAACGACCCACACAGCAGAAGTACCTACAAACGAAGCTCATTTCATTCACTTTAACCTGCGTAACATTGTCACCTGTAAACAAATTTACTGCATTCATTGAAAACGACCGCAAAACAGGACTGCGGAGTCGGAAGTGAAATGTCCGACTCCAACTCCTTAGCATATCGTGAATGAAGTTTGGCTGACAACAATTTTGTGCCAGCTAACACTCAATGGAAACTGTGGTACACAGCAAGAATTATCTGTTTTAATTAAAGTTTCGAAAGAATCTGTACCATTCCAAAAGGCACGAGTTAGTATTTCTAACTTAATGCAATGTAAAAAATGGTTCAATTGGACTTCCGGAGTCGGGTAAAAAAATCCGCAAGGAGTCGAAGGTTTTTGGGTGGAGTCGCGTAAAAGATCCGACTCCGACTCCAACCAAAAGCCTCTGACACCCTGCCGCAAAGTACGTTGTTCTTACTTTCTCCTTACCCACGCATTCACTGCCGGCGAGATCGACGAGCTGGAGCTTGGTCCGAGTCAGTTTGTTCCTTGAACTCACCACTGGGGAGGAGGGGAGGGACCGGCAAGAAGCTGAGCGGTTCGGACTCGCCAAGCGGCTCTGGATTTTCGAAAAGCTTTCCGGATGAGGATCGGGAAGCTGTCTTCTGACCTTTCCGCAGCTGCCAGAGTCTGAACGAACGAAAGCGAAGTGTCGATCAATGGAAAACATCTTTTCCGCAAAAACAAACATAAACGAGCTGCGTTCTTGCACCGTAGTTGGAAGTTTAAAATTTCCATAAGCTTAAAATTCGCTTTTACGCGAAAGTTCATATAAAATACAATCCAAATGTGGCTTGGGACACAACTTTCATTTCAAAACTTTAGTTTGCACGTTGCATGGAACATTAAGCGAAAGCCTTTTCTCACACCCAAGGGCGTAACGAGGGGGGCAAGGGGGGCACAATTGCCCTGGCGCCGAATCATTAAGGGGGGCGCCGTAAAGTCCCAACAATGTCACACGTACTTTCTCCAATACAGTGCATTTGCTCCCGAAAGACTTTAGGTTCGAACATAGAGGGCGCCAAACTTGCTTCTTGCCCCGGGCGCCATCTAACCTCGGCACGCTCCTGCTCACGCCGAAAATATAAATCGATCGTTTTCAAATCTGACAACGCTTTGCAGAGCAGCCATGCTCAGCACCAAACACTGCTACGAAGAGCAAAGCGATGTTCCGACAAGGTCTGCACAAAGCGAAGAAACGGGGGGGGATGATGAGCGGCAAAGAAGAAATTGATCGACACGGCTGTATTACGACATAATGGGCCTGTGCAGCGTCATCGATAATTCGCCGAACTCGCCAACGCGTTCAAAGATAACAAAAAACATCGCCAACCTTCTTCTTGCGTCAGTGACGTAGAAGACGCGGAAGCACTCCTCATTCTGTCCGGGTCCGCGCTGCGCGGAGATCCGGGGCAGGGCGACCTACTTGCGGCTGTTATCGTGACAATCAAGTGCGATCGACTGGAGTGCTCGTGTACTTGTGTGGCGATCTTCGAGCGGTGGAGCAAGCCGTGCTCCATCAGCCGCTGGACGTCGCTCGCGTTCTCTACGCTCCTGTTGAAACGGATCGAGTTGTTTTTCTACGAACGGATCGCCGAGTACCTTGTTTTTTTCGGTCATTGACTGAATTTATTTTAACGTGCGAAGAAAATTAGGTCAATTCGGTTATAATGACTTTTTCCGGTCATCAAAAATATCCAAAACGAAAAAATGACAGACGCTTTTAAGTTACTTTGGATAAATGACTGAAATGTCTCAGCGAAAAACCAGCCGGTAATCAGTTGATGGCTTTGGTCAGCTTATATTGTGAAGCGGTACTTTGGCTTCAAAGCCAACTAGTTTTAGGGGCATATTGATAAAGCGAGCTTCTGTTTCTGAAAGGTAGCTCCACCACTCACGGTTACGTCTCAGACAAATTGTTTGCAGAAACTACGTCGCAACTACTGTTGTTGATGCTGAGTTCTTGGAAAGTGAAGTTCAGTGAGTTGCAACACTATGAAGCACATCGCACCAAGCAGGTTAGCAACGTCAAGTTTGAACAATGCGCGCGCATCGTAACCGGTTGTCAAGGTCCCCAGAGGCCAGTTATCTTGTTTGTTGCCTTGGGAACATATAGAACACGAATATACAGTGGCGTTTAATTGAGTAGTTAGTCATAATGTAAATCGCACGCCTCACATGTTGAGGAGTGTGGGTACGTCACGGCCATGACCCGACGTCACAATGCCGTGTTTCGAGCGCTTTGGGTCTTCATCGAGGAGGTCGTAGATGTCATTGTTGTAAACCTCAGCGACAGACACTTCGAACCACACAGAGCCCACCGGCTTGTCTTCTATCAACCTGAACAAGTAAGACGATGCACAGTAAACTACAAACGAATGGGTCTATTTGCACGGCATGTTTCTTTTAAAGCAGGGATGGGGAACCTTTTAACTCTGACGTGCCGCACGAATTGTGGAATGTTGCTGGTGAGCCGCCAAAATTAATTAATTTTATCCTAAAATTCTCCCTTTATATTCTCAAGGAAAACTAGGAGAGAAAACTATATCAAGGAGCGAGAGAGACTTCTCTTGACTTTTACTGTTTCCATAGCTGCTTGTCATGGAATTTCGTTTTGATGTGATGCTGTGTTCTAACTTGGGCAACGAAAATTCTGATGCCATATTAAATGTTACCGCGGGCCGCAGGTTCCTCACCCTTGTTTTGAAAGAAAGTGTCACAGAGATAGTAAGGAAGCGTCTTATTGTCTCTGTATATCTACTGAAAAGCATCACATAGCCCATGACATCAGAATTACAAGTTTGTGTTCAATACGGGATTCATCACATTAACATAAAAAACTTGTCAAGCTACTTCGCAGCATCGACCTCATGTGTTTCAACATCCGGGAAATTGTTTCCTTCTCACCGAGCGGTCTTACACATGGAACAGGTTATCTGCAACTTGTGAAAATGTAAAACTAGTGCTGCGAAGTGGTGGACACTGCGACCACGCATCGTTTGCTGTAAATATGTGCGTTTGATGCATTACTGCCGTTCACAATCATCTGCACCAACCTAAATAACTCCTCAGCCACCTTCGGTACGACACCGGGCAATTCGCTCGATCCCAACATCGTATGGGTTTTTCCGCTTCCTGTTTGACCATACGCCATCACGCAAACGTTGTATCCGTCCAGAAAGGACACGAGCAGAGGTTGGATTTCATTGAAGACGTTTTCTTGCGATGCTTAAGTGGATAAAAAAGTACGAACATTGCTAACAAACCGTCTCAGCTTGTTTGGTGAACGGCAGAGGAGCTTATACGAAATGTATCAGGAAAAGACGGAACTTTTACTTTTTATGTACAAGTCTGACTCAGACAAAGTAAAACTCGACGATACGCAGCTTTCACATCCAACCTTTTTGCAGGGCACAGTTGCGCATGAGATACTAATTGAGCGATATCTAGAAGCCATTCAATACTGGTAAAACCTTGGAATAAATATCTGCGGTGCAAGGTCGTAATTCTTGCCCGTAATGCCCCTCTTGTAATTGTTCTTTGCGTCACACCCGGCAGTGGTTACAACACGTACGAGTGCAGCGAAACTGCATTAAACTCGAAATGAGTTACTACTTGGATTTTTCCTACCTAGGGCATCTAAATAAATTGATGCCAATTTTTTCCAAAACTTGGCTTTTTTTTGTTATGTTTCACATAACAAACCAAAAGGCATCTGTATTCTCTTGCACTAACATTACCTCTCAGTTGCTATTTGAACAACATGGTTAAAATAACTTTACAAACTTCGTCGTACAAAATCTAATTCCAATTAAAATCCTACAAGAGATGTGAGAAGTCGAAATCGAGAACCGCTGGTCTAGCTACCAACTATCCTGTGAGCAGCTTATCAGAGGACAATTCAGGTACGTGTCTAACTTCAGCTCAACGCAACTGTATTAGCATTACCGTAAACACCTTCTTTCAGATAGAGTTGAACGATGCCATAAAATAGCTTCAATTGTCAGACTCCTTTGCAGGTGAGTGAATTTTTAAACTTCTCATCTGCTCGACACTTTCTTTTCATAACTAACAGCAATCAGTTTCAAGCAGACTTTCAGCATTAAAAAATGGATTAGATTTAAAATTAGAGCTGCTCTGTTTTGCCCAAAATTAGAATTAAAATTACTGAATTCACGAAAACTAGAAATTAAACTAAACTCCGAACTAGAATTACATGTTCAAATCAAATCAATGCTTAATTCCATTTCTTGTGTAGATTCATTCATACTACAATGTTATTCGTGTATAGTCTCTATGGCTACGAAGTAAAAAAGCATTTTTTCGTTGCTAGTCAACGCAAGGTTGAGCTATTGAAAAAGTCTCATTAATTACTGACTGACCCTCACAGCATGCTATTGTATGGCTATAGGCTCATTGTAGTTTGTGCTGCTGTAAAGGATGTATAAATCAATTTCTCTTAGCTTAAATCCAGACTTTAAGTTAAATATCCGGTAATCATCATCACAAACGGATAGCATAATGCTGTGATATATGTCAGGTTTCAAAGCTTACAAACTATTACAACTGCCAGTCCAAGTGTGTTCTTTCCATTGCCAGACTACATTATTACACGTGACCAGCTACTACTATTCGGTCATACAGCTACTGTTCGTCATAAAGTCCAGTCCCATTATGATGTAAGGCAGTTTTAAAGGATGTAATGGGGGCATGGCACTTTGATATTTTTGTTGCTTTTTCCTTCTTGTAATTGTTTGCTGAGAAGCGCCGGTAGACTACAGCAGAGTTAGAATTATTTTCATTTCGTTCTAATTTGTCAAATTAGAAAACTACGATTCTTTAGTTGCCCAAATCTGGTTTTAAGCACGAGGCCTTCAAATCTGTTGCCAGAGAATTCGGTCCATGTATATATATCTAGAGCAGAGGTGCCCAACCAGTCGATCGCGATCTACCGGTCGATCTTTAAATGCCTGGCAGTCGATCGCTGGTGATTTTATGCATGTATAAGGGCTTGCCGAACTAGAAATGAATAATTATGCATATGTACATGTTTCAAAGCTTTGCCAGATTAGTAGATCTCCAGAGACTGAAAAATGTAAAGGTAGATCCTATGTCAGTGAAGGTTGGGCACCCCTGATCTAGAGTATGTTCGACAGAGGCTCTCAAGCACGAGTAACTACTGGGGGCGCCAGACAATTATTTCTGGGGATGCAAAACAACCAAAAAAGGTGAAAAGCCAAAACAAAACTTTTTCTAGAAGTGCGAGCATAGAAAAAGTTGGAGACCGTTGTAACTTTATAGCAAACGGTGCTTTCCTTATTTAATCCAGTTTTCTACAATTTTTCGATTCTTCACCAACAGCAAACAAAATTTCTCAAATCGTCACTTGTTTAGTACAGAAAATGCAAAGCACCTGACTCGGCGTAGACTTTGTCGAATTCGAAGGTCTTGGCTGTCCGGTTTGTTGACAGTATCGTTACGAGTTCGTCGTCAACGGCTTCAACGACTCGGTTTCGCGATGACGTACTTGAAGAAAAATATAAACATAACTTGATGATTTTCAGGGGTGGGTTAAGGTTGTATGAGGCCCCTGGGTGAAACTTAGAAAGGCGTCCTTTCTATATATATAGATACATATACACACTTTTCACAGACTTAGGGATTGGGGGCCCTTGGCTGTAGCCCAGTCAACCTCCCACCTTAATCCACTACTGATGATGATAATGTCTAACGACTAATGCACAATGCAAACATAACCGCAAGTCAACAAACGTATGCGATCCAAAATAGATAAATGAAAGCTGAAGCGGACTTTCACACATCCGTTCGACTTTCACACATCCGTTCGCAAACAACCATTCCGCAATATCAGCATTTTAGCTAAATCGCCTTTTGGTGGCCGATTAACTCAGCGACAAAGGCTTTCCCAGATTATTTGAAACAAGCTGACCGTGCTACACAGCAACTAACCACAATTCTTCCTTCTTATCACGCTGATGTTCGCCAAGTGGCGCTTCATCCACACTTTCGTCAGAATCGATGGCTAGCATCGGTCGAACACGACAGTGAACTCTAATGTTCCCGCGCAATTCAACAAGAGTGTTGTGCAATTCTTGGCGTCGTTTTTTCTCTTTCGAACATCTCTCCTCCGATTCTTCTAAAGCAATCTTCATTTGCTGAAGTTTGCGTGCCAAATCTGTGGCAACAACTTAGCGCGTTAGTGGTTCAAATTTGAGCATTGTGTACTGTCAAGATATCTTAAATTTAAACAAGCAGGCTTAACAACTGGGTCACGACAGAAGCATCTGATTGCTGCTTAATATTATCCGATGTTACAACGGGCAAGTGGAACTTGAGCAACGTCAATCAGTGAACAAACTTTTACATTTCCCCACGATGCAGTAACCTTGAGCAGTGGTGCAGGAGGCGGGGGTGCAAGCGCGTGCACCCCCAAAACTTTTAATTTGTCAAAAATCCGGGCAAAAATGGCGCCCAACGTTTGCAGAAAAACTCATGCAGACCTTTTTTTGGAGGTAACACCAAAAAAAAGGTCTTCATGATCCGCGTGGGAGAAAATTTGTAGGCAAAGTCGCACAAAAACTTTTCGGGCATGTTTAGGGAAATTCATGCAAACTCCTTCACACCCCCAAAAATTTGCATGCTTTTATACCTGCGCTTGAGTGCAAATGCACAGCACACTGACATGTAAATTGTAAGTTTTTACGTTTTTCCATTTTCAAGAAAAACATTCAGATTCCTTTACAAAAAATCTGGCGGAAGTAGCGGGAGAAAATACAAAATCAAAAAGGACAGAGTCACACGGGAGCGAACAGCACTTTAAGAATGCAATAAAACCATTAAAAAAGTATGTGGGGGATCAAAAGCATTTATGAAACAACCAAGTGATTCGGATCATAGAATCTTTTGCAACTTTTTGTGATGATGTATAGAAATTGGTTCAGTTAGTAGTTAGAAGACAGATTTGCACAAACCATCAGATTTTCTTCGACTGCATTTTTGGTGAACATTTATTTCTTGAAAATCAATAGAAAAGAAATTAAAAATTCACATTACGCAGTTTATTGGGTTATCAAAGATTGTTTAAGCCGAATAAATACAATCCCGCAAAAACAAGACTGAGCCATTTTCAGTTATGATATTGATAAAACTTCATTAAATACTCATACTTTTTCAGTACCACTGCTCTTTTCTGAACTTCCAATACACATACAAGAAATGTCTGTTTGAGCTGAAAATCATGCATGTTAAATTCTTGCCAAAAACATTGCTTTTTTGTGTATTTTTCACTCCCTTTGATCAAATCAAAGATGTTATAGGGCAAGGACTTTATGTCCCTTGCTATTTGAAACATGAGTAATGAAGGTGGAAAAACTGGAAATGGCTTTAGATCAATCATACAGATAATCTTATACTCCAGCAAAATCGACTCTAGTTGAGTAGATTACAAGGTTTTACTCATCTGACGGATTCAGAATATTGATAATGGTTCATGTCAAAAAAAAAACATGTATGTGATCAACAGTTGAGCTTTAATACACAAACATATTCATGAACAATATAATTAGGAACTATGCCCCCTGCATCATAGTTGTTGAATGAGTGAAACATTTGTCAAAAAATCCTGCACAGTTTCACATCCACACTGGCTTTGCTGGGCTTGAGCATCTGAGTAATTAAGTAATCACCAAACAGTTTTTACCATTACATTATTTGCATCTATTTTAAGTCTATCCGTTTATGTAACAATCAAGACAATACATATTTATTTCAGCGCAAACCAGGTTAAACATACATCAGGAATGCATATAAAAATTCAAAAACATAAATTAGTCAAAAGCTTTAGAGTGATAAGAATGCAAGTTGTTCAAGCTACACTTCATCACCTTTGTGGAGACCAGCTACTTGAAAGCACTTAAAGCAACAGTATTAACATATTCACTGCCCTATTCCAACCTGACATATCTTCATGCATCATTTCAGATTGATTAACTTTTCTCACAAGTGAAATTAATTGCTTTGTACAGTCATCTCTAACATCCATTATCATCTGATTAACATCACCAGCAAGTCCATCCAAATCACGTTTCACACCCTGCGCACACAATGAAAATGCTGTACTAATTTGAAAAGGCTGTTTTTAATAACTTTAGACAAACAAGACTTGATTGAGCTGACTTCAGAACGATAGATTTATGCAAACCAATTCACCTGTAGATTCATGTGTCCATCTTTCAGCTTCATGATTATTGCAGCATGGGAATTAGAGTTGCTTTGCTGCCTTACAAACACTTCATTATATTTTTCTTGTTGAAGTTGTGATGATCGTAATGCATTTGCAAGTCTAAGATGAAGAATTGCATTTTTCTTTCGCAACGATTCAATTTCTTCTTGTTGCCTCTGAGAAATGAACACAACAGATTCAATTGCTTGTACTGCCAATAACGATACTTAGAACACTTACATTAACTGTTGTTGCTTTTTCCACAGAAAGTTTTCCAAGTGCAAAATAGATGATAGTTTTGAAGGTTTCAAAGTCACAGTTATATTATTTTGCAATAGACGCAAAAGTAACTGGCTACAGTATAATCTAAGTTATGCACTTTACTCTATGTTACCCAGTGTAATTCCAAACATTTCTGCATGACAAACAACAAAAGGACTGTCTTTCCTCAGCACTATTAGTCTGACCTCTAACACAACAATTTATCAGTTTTAACTTGTGGTCTACACATACCAAAAAATCTGCACATTAAAACTTTACAATCTTCACTGTGAATAGATGCTGAAATTCCAGTGAAGAAATATTAGATTATAATTTTCATGTTGTACACATTGCAAACAGTTCATTGCAATACAGTTGCTACATTTTACAAAAGATATAAATACAGTAAAACATCAATATTTCTAAATTACTCACCGAAAGTATCAGCATACCAAACTTTAAAATAAACAAATTGTTTACACGTTTTTCCAGCGATCTGAAAACCCTAAATAAAATTATGAATGATTACACAGACGTTACCATATTTGTAAAAACTGATGAATTTATGGCCTAATAAAATTACACAGAAAAAAAAACTAAAATCAGCAAAACATAGACCCTGTTTTTTAAGAATAGGTTTGCTGCAGTAAAAGAGCATATGTTTTCTGAGGAATGATTTGCTATATAAATTTCTTACACTTTGAATGCCTCAGGTAAGGATGGTAGATACAAAGTTTCCTACAAAGCATTTCATCACAGCACATGCTCTGTGCTGCACTGATGAGTTGGCAAAGGTTTAAACAGAACTTTTTGTAGATGGTAATTTCAGGTAACCGAATTGACTTTAGAAGGCAGTGAAATGTAGAAATGGCTTCAGAACAGAAAAGTGATGCTATTGCACTACATTTAGTGTTGGTGCAAACAGTGTAATGGTCATTCCAAGCTTAAGTAATGCCCCTTCTGCACAGCAAGTGTTAAGCATGATATGCTGGTACTTCTATAATATTTACTACTGATTGAATATAACATTTGCAGTTCATATAACCTGTTTATACACAGTCAGCAAAAAAATTGAGAAAATGTATCATTGTCACTCATAAAGCAGAGCACAGAACTTGACATTGTCAAAACTTCATACTCCAACAATCAGTGACTTTGAAAATCAAAATAAAAATACCATGTACTAAGCAGCAAAAGGACAATTTTGTAAGGTAATGCATATGATAGCAAAGCATAGAATCTATTAGTAACATTGTATGAACGCATTCAGTGTGCATACACAGAATACTTAGAAGCACACACAAAAGTATGGTAAATATTTCTTTGCAAAGAAGTTCAATTCAAGTGGTTAGTTTACAGTCACTTCAGCATTGCTATGCACACATTGCACTTAGGAACAATTTATTTTACATGAAAAAAAACTACTAAACCTTCAAAATGTGTGCAAAGAAAAGTTGCTTTAATATTTAGTAAAAGTTTAATAAACTTTACAAAATATAACTAATTTTAGACATTGATATCTGATTAATGTATGTGATAAGACAACATATGAAGCAATTTTGAAAAGTACCTTGTAGAACAAAATATGAATTACAAATCTACATTTCGAAGCCGTGTCTTTCATGATTTATTTCAAAAACTTAAAATGTGCAATTTAATTTTCTAAATTACATGATATAAACACGATAAATGTTTTTCTAAACTTAGTTGATGAAACCATGCAATTCCTTTACATCACTTACTACAGCTGTCAAAACCATAAAATTTCAGGTGCAACCCTCTAAGAACTTCATTGCGAGCAACTTATTAAAAGTTTCACATGCTGAGATGTGCACAATGCATGCTTTGTAGATTAGAAAAGTTACAAATGAAGACAATGTCAGTTCTTTTAAATAAGAGGGTTAACAATAAGTCAACAAAAAGTTTACCTTTTGTAGCCAACTTACAATGCACAAAAAGCAAGTGAGTATGAAACCAAAGTTCTGGACAAGATTGCCTATTTCTTAAGAGCCTCCATGGAAATTACTGTGTAATGTAATTCCATGTTTGTTGATATTTTTAATTCTCAAAGAAGTTGTCTGCACAGTTAGATTTACAACATTTCATAACGAAAATGTTTTCTTTGCCTCTTATGTGACATAAAATATAATTTTATGAAAAATGCACTTTCTCATATTGTAAATTAACTCAGTGTTTTGTGCTTTTGATTCATTTGTACTTCAATGAAAAACTGAAGGGTCTTACATGGACTTCAACCAAGGTTGTGGAGTCAGGGGTAAAATATCCAACTCTGACCTTTCCTAAATTTCCACCTCCAACCTTCCCAAAATTTCCACCTCTGACTCCTCAACACCTTAGCTGCCGGGCAGTTGAGGCTAACATCCAGCAGTTTACAGGTGTCATTGCGCAGGAATAACCCCACCACCAATTGTGCTAGTGAGCTGTTCAAACCCTCAAAAGACTCCGCAAGTCTTAGAGTCTGCAGTGCAAAAAAATTTTTGGTTTTGGGTTACAGATTTTTTGTGAATGGCATCATAAGTGGAGTACTTATAGGCCTCGTTGGCCCACTCCATCTGGCCCTGGGCCCAAACCGCTAAATGGTAATATTTTGATCAAGTTCTTATTGGAAACTGAGCTGAAACCCGAGTCTTTTGATACTCTGGATGATCTGCCAGGGTTTCAGTTTCAAAAGTTATGATGTAAAATAAACAAATAAATTTATTTATCCCATAATGAGATAATTAATTCTTTTGTTTGTTTTAGATCTTAGAACCAGAAACACTGGAAAGTTCATCACAGGTTCAAAACACTTGGAATCCAGCCTAGTTTCCAATGAAAACTTTAGCAAAATACTTCTATCCAGCACAGGGGTTCCCAACCTTTTTCTTACCATGTACCCTTCAGCATTCCGACAAATGAGCATGTACCCCTACAGCGTTTCAACAGATAAGGATGTACCCCTTCAGAATTTTTACAGATGAACATGTATCCCTAAAACTCCTTATGACAAAATATTTTCTCATGATATTTCACGGATGTATTTAACAATATACCAGCGATGTCCAACCTGCAGCCCGCATGCGGCCCAGTCGAAGGTTTTGTGCAGCCTGGCCCAGTCAAAGGTTTTCACTGTAATAGGAGTAAATATATACTGACAACCTGTCATTATTTTGATAATCTTTAATTTGACATTTTTGATGTTGGTTGTCCTCAGTGCCATTTTATCATGTCTGTTTCCATTGCAGTTATGATTCCAACGCTTTTAGTACATCAGCTTAAGTGATGTTTAGTTTGCTAAGGTCAAAGTAAGCCATTCAACGTGCGGCCTTCATTTATATGTCATAAAATGTGTCGCCCTGGTTGAGATAGTAACATGATTTTTGGCCCAGCAAGCCATTTGGGTTGGACATAGCTGCAATATACATATGACTTTTGAAAATAATATTAAGTGATATATGTATAAAGATTTGAAAATAAACAACATGTAAATATATTTTTGCCTTCTATTGCTAACCTTAAATGTACCCCTTCGGATAGGCAAATGTATCCCCAGGAGTACATGTATCCCAGGCTGGAAAGCCCTGATTTAGCAGTTGGGCCCAAGGACAACCTACCTTAATTATGACATCACTCACAAAAAAACTGAAATCCAAAAACAAAAAAATTTTTTTCATTGTCGACTTGAAGACTTGCCGAGTCTTTTGAGGGCTTGAGCAGCTCTCTAGGGTAATCGCTAGGAGAAAACAAGATAAAAGCAGAACAAAACAAAATTTTTAAAAATAATATATACTAGTGACAACTGACTAATGAACTATGGGTTGCAGGTTGGTAATGGTAATGGTTTATTATTTGATATGACACAGCCAACAAGCAGAAGCACCATAAAAGCCAATGCATGAAGTAAACCAACCATTAGTGAACATTAGAGCAAATGAAAACACAATGGCACAATAGCTGATCAGTGTAAACAAAGAGGGTTGCTGTGTCATATAGGATTGGTGAAAGACCATGGCGGTCATCTAGTCAACCAACCCCGTTCATCACTATTTGAAAAATATTAAAAAACAATGGTTTAGTACACAACAACAGACACAGCTTTATATAATTTAGAAAGGTATCCATATTTCATTATTGAAACTAAATAACTTTTTGAATTATCTGCTCACTGACATGACTTCTTAATTAGCTAATCTTTCTAGGCTTCAAAAAGTTATGTGTTGAAATTGTATCACTTCAGAAGAAAAAACATCTACAAAACTAACCAAGTAAATAATGGCAGTGGCTATAGGTCTGCCTGCGGACCTCAAATTTTGAAAACTTATTCATCTGCCACCTCTAACATGACAGTGACGCACAATGAGTGTACAGTAGAGTGAACTATGCTTGGTAGAGACATGCTAAACCTAAACCCTAAATCTGAACATAAAAGTTTAGAAACTTTTGAAAAAATTAAAAACCGGCCCCATGAAAAGTGCAACCATTACTACCAAAACGAATGGTGCAATGGTGGGATCTGAACCGAAAACCATTTGCACAATAGACAGACATGTCTGCTGGACTACCATGATGGTGCCGTTAGAGCATGGGTTCCCAACCTTTTTATGATCTCGTACCATTTGGTTACACCATATTGTCAACATGTACCACTTCCTCCAGAACAACTAAGTTGACCGAATCTTGGTTTTTCAGAAAATAATATACATTAAAATAACAACAAAAGAACACAACTAAATTTTTGTGAGATTTTTGTTTTTGTTTGCCTTCCACCAATTTGATCGATGCATGGCGTAAATTTGCTAACAGCGCATCTAATGTTATGTCCAGGCATACCCAGTCAGTTTCGATTTGATGTTCATCACAACTGAAAATCTTTGCTCGTGATGTTCATTATGACTGAAAATCCCTCTAGATCTAAAACCAAACCCCAACTGTAACCCTAATGGCATAAGCGTTGGAAGGATTTTTTTGACGGGGGGTGGGGGGCCACAAGGTGATTTTTCAAAAATTTTTACAAGAGGGCCAAAAATGACGAAATTTGTTTTTTTCCTACTGCAAAGTAAGAAAACAACATTTTTTTCTGCAATTTGAAAAATCCAGGCCTTCCCTTCACCCTCTTCTGATGCCCATGCTTAGCGATAACTCTAACCCTAAACCAGTGGTTCTTAAACTTTGTTACAAATCTTGCCCTTTTATCAAACAAACTTACCAGATTTACCTCCAATAAACTCAATGGTATTATTTATTGAAGATGCAAAATTAACAAACTCTAACAGTTTAGAATGATTTATAAAAATTATAAATTGGCTGCAATTTATTATTCAGTAAATTTACCCTTGCAGATGAAATTTACCCTAGGTTAAGAACCACTGCCCTAATGCTAAGTTCAAAAACTTTTGAAAAAGTAAAGAAAAACAGGTCCCATTAATTGAAACGTGCAAGCACTACCACCAAAACCAGAGTCGCCAAGGTGATGGCCGAGCTGTAAATCATTGGCACAGCAGACGTAACGTTACCACTACGGTGATGCTTGAGTGACAAACTCAGTGTTTTATTCGAACTGCGTCATGTGAGGCAGTTCCCCAGCCCCTTCCTTTTTAAAAATTTCCAAACTTTTGCATTCAGATTTACAATTTAGGTTTAGGGGTTAGATTTAGAAGTTAGGTTTAGGGATTAAGCTTAGGGGTTAGGTTTAAGGGTTAAGATTAGGGGTTAGGTTTAGAGATTAGGTTTAAGGGTTAGGCTTACGGTTTAGGTTTGTAGTTGGGGTTAAGGTTTTAGGTTTAGTACATTTCTACCAAGCCAAGTGCAGTCTGTTGCATACTTGTTGTGTGTCACTGTCATGTTACAGGTGATAGACGAATAAGTTTTGAAATATGAAGGTTCACTGGCAGACCTGTAGCCACTGCCTTTATTAAATATAGGTAGTGACTATTTAACCGTCTCGCATGATGCGGTTAGAATAAAACGTTGAGTTTGCCATTCGAATGGCACCAACATTGTAACGTAGTGGATACGTTTGAGGTCTGCTGTGCCAAAGGTTTTTGGTTTGGCTCACACCTTGGTGACTTTCGTTTTGGTAGTAGTGTTGCACACTTGAATTCATGAGACCACTTTTTCTTTTCTTTTTTCAAAACATTCCAAACTTTCGGTTTTGGGGTGAGCATTACGGTTAGGGTTAAAGATAGGTTTACCATCAAGTCTGTAACTACATTCTAGTCGTGAGCTACTGCCATGTTACAGGAGGCGGTCAAATAACAAGGTTTCAAATTTAAAGATTAACGGGCGGCTTTGTAGCCACTGCCTTAATATGATAAATGATTTGTGAGTTAGCTAAACATTAAAACAACTTTTCAAATGCTTACATTTTCCAGATATGCTCATTATAGACCAGTGACTAAAACCCACTTCAATAACGCAATACATTAAAGAAGGGAAATAATTTGATCTATGTGAGGCAGCATGGAAAATATGATTTGACATTGACCAGAAAAAAGCGATATCTCAATCTGTCAATCAAAGACTAAATGTACTGTAGGTCTACGTTTGTACCTTTGCAATGGAACAGGCAACACAAATAAACCAATTATCAAAACAAATAATTTATACTTGATATAGCCTTTGCACCAAGGTATCACACAAATCAATCTCAGAGCCTAGAAATATATTGAATCATATTCTCACCAAAACCTGGATTTCCAAAGCTTGAACTTTCTTGCTGGTAACATGAGATATATCTAATCCCAACGGCATTTTATCTTCTTCAGCAAGATGGCAAACACGCAGGTTTGTAGCA
>Ga0210059_1004690_pt1 | contig 22092 bp, 7 predicted proteins | sample Ectturendosymbi2_FD_188042 | JGI IMG/M metagenome (GOLD analysis project Ga0210059, IMG submission 188042) | Ecteinascidia turbinata endosymbiont from Florida, USA - Sample 2 (SPAdes) (version 2) | ecosystem: Host-associated > Tunicates > Ascidians > Unclassified | place: Key West, Florida...
ATTTAATCAATTGTGTAGGCTACTTGCTGCAGTAGAAATGCTTTCGTTTCGATAAGGTACATGATGAATTATTTCTAACTTTTGCACATTTTTCAAACAACTAGTGTCAATGCAAGACGAGGGCAGCTTTGACTCATCCAGCCTCAAAGCTTTCCAAAACAAGTCTCCAATTGGATGCTTTTGTATGCTATGTTCTTTCAGTTAAAAGGATCAAATTTGTAACAAATTTAGTGTTTTAAATATTCTTGGTTGTTTTGTTATAGTTTCATGGATTCCCACAAAGACATGAATGTGAACAAATTCAGGATACCAACTAACAAGCATTTTTTCAAAAGGGGAAGGTGTGAAACTTTCAAAGGGGTAAACTTTGCAGTTTAGTGATGGTGAATGCAGAAAAGTGGGGCGCGAAAATGAAGTGGGGGTGAGCATGATGACGTCATCATAGGGCCCCCCTTCTTAGTCTTGCCTAGGGCCCCCCCAACCCTAAACCCACCACTGAAGACCACACTCTCTTTTCGCATTATCTTTCTATTTAGTATCACATGCACACCCATCACAAGAGGGATCATGGACTAATAATCTTTGTCTAATGATAGTTTATAGTAAAAATCTAGATATTCATGTAGGATTAGGATAACCCTGAAAGTAAAACAGTAGACGTGTTCTTTGCTAAACAAAATAAGTATTATGAAGAAAACTTGCATTACCACTGCATTTCATGTTCTTTATTGCAGAAATGCAAACTATCGTTTCTCATTTTTCTGGTAAATAAGCAAAAGTTTCATTTCTCATTGTAAATAAGCGAGAATTTGATTTCCTCTGTAATTATTGTCATGAAATTACCTGACAAACCAACGCAATCTAAAGGTCCCTTAGCCATGGGCCATTGGTCCCTCAAGGTGGGGATCTTTGGGCCACTTTTTCAACAATTTTCAAAGTTAAATGATTCAGACGTTGTAATATAATTTGGTTCTTTTTTGGTACTAAAATAACAGGGGCCCTTTGCACTTTTCGAAAACCAACTTTGAGCCACTTGAGGCAAGTTGCAGGGATTGCATCAAACAAATGTAAAGTTTGGCCCAAAGGTCCTTAATTTCCCCTATCCGTTTACATGTGTTGTGGTGAAGTGGATTACAGTCGTTGAAGATCACAAAGCCTCCCACTTTGACCCTGAGGACTTCCAGACATGTGCTCGGGCCAGCAAGATTAACTTGTAATAACTCAAGTGTTGTTTTTATGCACATCACTGGAAGGCAGGGGGTCTTTGTGCAGTATGGTGTAGTTCTGAAAGAATGGTTGGTATTTGTCCGTAAGATGAGTTTCTTGAATACACATTAGGTGGGGTAGCGCTGTAAGCCCTGATAGGTACTGCTTGAATTCTGGAAGTTTTTGTGGATTGACCTTGCATTTCACTGCATTACAATGAGAGCCATTATGTGGCGAGACATTTCAGATGTTCCATATCTCCCGACAGACCAATTCTCTTGCCGGTGGCCTCAGTTATGATTTTAAACACGCGTCGACCGGCTCGGTGAGGTCTTTGATCGTTTGCCTGATGACTTCAGGCAGGAACGCCAGGAAATATACAGAGTTGCCAAAGAGTCCATTGGAATTATTTACTTCCTCCGTAATGACAGTCTCGTGGTTATCTGAACGTGCTAGACTGCAGGGCCGTGACGCCCTGTCCGCTTGCGGTTTTGTGACCGGATTGCTACTCTGCGGCAAAGGAAGAGACTCGTGTTCGGATGAGAAGCTTGGGTAGCGACAGAGACGGTTGACTGGACCTGTTTACACGCTTCGGCATATGTGAGTTTGGGTACTGTTTTGATATGTAGCACTTTAGATTCTCGCATGTACGTATGGGGCACTGCTTGCTTGTGGCAGAGTGCCGATCTCGGCAATTAGGACATTGTGACGTAGTTGTGGTGCTGTCGCTCCACTTATGATCACCTCCACAGTTGGAGCACCTGATTTTACTTTTGCAATGACTCCTTATGACCAAAACGATTGCAATTAAAACAACGGACAGGCTTCGCTACGTACTGCCGGACCTTGAATAGTAGGTAACCTATTCTGTCTACCCCTGGAATCTCTAGTGTTGAAAAGCGTAAAAGGACAGTTCCCGTGTCTGTGAGTTCAGATGTGTCTGTGCTACTAATCTGGAATCGATTTACAAATTTCACGTGTTGAGCTTGCAAAGCTTGCAGAGGCTCAACTGCCTGCACCTTTACAGGAATGCGGTATATCAAACCCTTAGCCGAAGGTGGTTGTAAAGAGGAATGTTTCACGGGAACAGAAATATCTATTTGACAGGTTGTTGCTACTGAGTAACGTTTTCATTAGCTGCGCAATAGAGCATTTAATCTTCAGGTTGCCATTGCCCAAAAAGGCACAAGAAAGATAAGCCCCGATGCACTTTCTTAAGCAGTTGTCAACAAAACGTGGGCTGTACTTCCATAATTTCCGGTGGGACTGACTCTCTAGAATAATTGGCAAGTACGATATTGTCCTGTTTCCTGGAACTCTGGCACGCGCCGTTATTATTTGCGGTGGATTTGCTTTTTCTAGGCGTCCTCCGCGGAGGGTCTCTGTAGTAATGAAAGGAATCAAGCGGATCATCTTGTTCCATTACTGCGCACAATACGAGGCTGTTAAGCACGTCGATGATTGCAAGTATAATTTAGTGGACCAGACAAACTGACTACCTCTAAAAGATGTTATTAAATGGAAGCTGAGCGCCCTAACTAACATTCGCTAAGACACAAAAGCAAAGCACAAAACTGACGTTTGAACTCTATGAACGGTCTGGACTTGCAACAACCTCTCCCGTCGTTCTGGAAGCGAATGGCTCTCAGACTCAGCAACTGAAACAAGCAACATTCAATGTCTCTTAAAATGGATCAAATGAAATCGCAATCCCCCATTTCAACTGTTTCTCACTGTGAAACACCTGCGACAATTATTATTATCAGTGTGGCATTATTGGCGCTTTATGACAGCGAGGGTCTTGTAGCGCCAGGACTGCTTTCCTTGGTGGTTTAAAATAGTTTTCCGGCTTCTTTGTGGACAGTTTCTATTAACCGTATGCAGTGCAGACTTTATTTGTTTACAAGGAAGTAATTTCGAAACGGATGCCTAGCTTCTCAGTTGCTTTTTTGAGCCTAGCTCGTTGTGACTGAAACTTGGGACACGTAGTTATAAAGTGATTGGCTGTTTCTGGGGTGTTACATTGTTTGCATAATCCAGATGAATGAAGTCCAAGCCTGAAGAGATGACTGTTCAACCTGCAATTGCTGGTCTGAAGTCGAAATAATGAGATGGAATCATGTATGTACATTTGGTCTTATTTTGTTATCTGAGAAAAAAACGTTTTGTATGCCGAGTCATTAGGATCACTGGCATATTTGCAGTTACATAAGTAAAGACAGTAGTCGAAGAAGTAGGGGAAAATATCTGAGTAATTTATATCTGTTTGAATATTTTTGATGGAGATATCATCACCAGGATGTCGACCATACGGCGACCTTAATAATCATGCTGAAGAATCGGCTATTTCATTTCCTGGAACGCCACTGTGCTCAGGAACCCATATAAATACAATTTCATACCTGACTTTCAACAGATGTATTTTGTTGACAACGCTGTATTTTTTGCATGGTTCTGTACTTATGGCCTATATAGCACTATGACTGTCTGCAAGAATTAAGACGAGAAACTTATATACTGTAAATACAATTTCATACTTCACTTACAACAAATGTATTTTAGTGACAAAGCTGTATTTTTTCCATGTTTCTGTTCTTATGGCCTGTATAGCATTAAGACTGTCTGTAAGAATTAAGACGAGAAAACTTTAAAGAAAAAGGCAGTGCAGTGCAGAAAGATTGGCATACAGTAATTCTGAACTGCAGGATGACGAGAGTTTATGGATTGGGATTGCCAAACGTTTCCTGATTTGTTCAATGAAACGTCTGCATCCGGCCCGCGTTGCTTTTGATCCATCTGTGTAAATATGTATAAATTGACTGTATTTTTCGCGTTTGTATGATCGGCTAAGGGGTGCAGGAGTGTGTCAGCCAGTACAGCGAATGAAGTCCAAAACATACAGGTCGATTTTTGGTGCAAGTAGTGACCAGGCACGCAAAATGTGAATCTTCAGGACACCGGATTTTAATGAGAGATCAGAATCATATTTAGTCATCATGTTAAAGGAACAAACGTCAAGGGTGTTTAGGATAAATTTATTGCCAGATGTCAGTGATTAATAGTAAACTAGGTTGATCAGAAAAGGTTTGCAGTTGGGCTTCATTTTTAAAACAGAGCAGTTTGTGTTTTAATGTCCAGTTGCATTTCCCTACAAGCATGTTGGATGCAAACTACCGACGTGATTATCAAAGCTCCGGTACAGATCCGTAGTGCATAATGTTGTATCTTAAGCAATGGGTCCAGTGACGTTGCGGAGGAACAGAAATAAGCCTCTATTCCATATTCAACTGATTGTTTTAGAGTACCACAACGGTAAGGAGAGAAGATTTGCCAGCTCCCCAGGGGGTATATTTCATAGACGAAGGATGTCAGTTTAAAGATGGGGAGTCCTCTGATTTTTATTCCCATGTTTTCTATATTCGTGTATATTGCAGGAAGATCAATCTCTGAGAATAGCAGTCTTGACACATATCCCAATCCCCCCTTTACCTCGATGTAGAGAGCGATCTTTCCTGATGACGGTGTAGGTGGGTAGGTCAGGGTTGTTTTTTGCACTGAGGTGGGTTTCTTGGATGCAGCTGATATCTGGCAGAAATAGATCTGATAAGTATTTTTTAAACTCAGGTAATTTTTCAAAAATTTACCTGGAACTCCATTGCAAAATTTTTGTAGCCATTATTGTGTGAATAATTTTAGCTGTTCAGCATCTAGTAGTAGACCCATTCTACCACCAGCTGCCCCTGTTATCAATGATTTCGTTTATGTCTTTCGTCAGTATCGTTTGTTGTATTACTTCAGCAAGTAAAGGTAAAAAATGGACTCGATTGTGGAATATGATAAAAACACCTGTTCTTCAGTATAGTTCTGAAAAAATAGGTGGTTCTTCAGTAATGATGGCTTTTTCACTACTGGAATCAACTGTATTTGTATAACTGATATTGGAAAAATAGACATTATGGGTAGAACGATCTACGGTTGCTAAAGGAGGAAACTCGCTTATGGACAGATTTGGAGAAGCGGTGCTTTGTCCTGAGCCCCGGTGCGTTTTGACAGCCTCGGTGTGAGTTACGTTGCTCGACGATTTGATTTCAAGATTTCTTCCTCTTGGTTGTATCTTGGACAACATTTACCGTTTGCTGAGTCGTTGCCACGTCAGTTTGAACATTTAAGCGCCGTTGACGGACACACAGTCCAGCTATGTGGTTCACCACATTTATAGCGTCTTTCTTTCCCTCTGCAGTGGTTTGCCACATGGCCGAATCGATTGCATTTGAAACACCGCAATGGTTTGGGGATGTACTGCCTGGGTTTGAAAATTAGGTAACCTAGCCTAACCTCAGATGGACGTTCATATTTGAAATGAAGAATAACTGGAGTGGAATCATGTAATTCGATTTATCCAGGAGGTTTTTATTGAAACAGCTTCACGAGTGTAACCCTGCTCAGGTCTATTTTCCCAGATTGGGCAACTGTAACAAAAGCGTCATGTAATTGTACTTAAAATGACCGTTTGAAAGCTGGTTCTTCTGATAGCTGAATTTTTTATGTGCTCTGTGAAGCAGCTATTTCGAAATCTGCGTAACCCTTGTATATATCAAGTTAGAGACGGTATTTGCCCAGTGTGACGAAATTAGACCTGACATTTTCCAAAAACAAGCTGTGCAAACACATTAAGCCCGTCTTGGGCAAAGACGGTACGGCAATGTTGACGAGGTACAAAGCATGTTTGTTTCGGCACATGAATGGAACCGTTGTTGTGAACAAAAGCAGAGCCCACCTGCGGGTCTGATCTCGGTAATCGGTTGGTTCACCTGCTTTTGCGCGGCAAAGCTTGTTATGTTCCATCAGACATGAACGTTTAAATTGATTTCACTGACCACTTGCAAACTTTGAAAAACGCCCGATCACAGTTTCGCTTTCTGCACTGGAGTTTTCAATATTAAAAACTGTGTCATGTCTCGATGTGACCAAAGCAGTATGGTTGATTGTGATCACCTGTGGCTTTGCGGAGATCCTGGGTGCATGGGAACACTTTCACATATTCTGCCCAAACTGCTGAGAGGAAAGCGTTGCATTCGAGTTGTTTTTTATTGTATATTTGGTTTTAGTTGTATTGTTGTACGTTGCTATTGTATGAAAGACGTTTGTCCGCAAGCGTTGTGTTTCCAACTACTTTGACGAGTTACGCTTGTAATACGTACTTCCAATAGCACGTTAGTCTGTCAAAACAATCTGTTACGACCAATAGTAACACGTGCGTTAACTCGGAAGAAGAGTTGCTGCCGCTACATGCGTGAAATTACACTGTTTTTAACTTTTTTTGTGATAGATATTGTGCCGCAGATTGCCATCTATTGTCGTCATATAAAATACCCATTTTGGATGAATAGACCTTATGTGCAAAAATCAATAAAATTTCTGAAAATAACATATTTTTGTGTCTCAAACTAATTCATTTTTTGCATGTACTTCAACCAGTTTCGAAAACATCACGAAATAGATCTTGTTCAGAGCGCCAATAAGGGCTATAGACGGAATTTTGGAAATTTTGGTGTTTTTATCGTGTCTTTTTCATGCGTACTAACCGGAAGGAGATGTGTTTGGTTTTGTAATAGTATAATGTTTCGGACATGCAGAAAGCTACTTTTTCAGTGTGAGATGTTTAAAAACGCATCTGTGCACCTAAAGCGATTGCGTAGGCCCCGGTTGTGGTGGGAACAATATTAGCCCAGTTAGGGCAATGAAAGTACCGGTGTACTTTTCAAATAAGACCTGTGCAGGGACCTGCGGTTGCAAATACTCCAAGGTTTAAGCTTCCTTAATTTCAAGTGGGACGTTATTTATAACGCGTTTGTGACCTACTGGCAGTCGCAACGTGGCAAATACTTGAGTCGACTGTTTTCCATCATCCAAGTGATTATAACTCAACATTTTCACTTGCTGGGGATTAGCGCAGGTGACCACTAGATTGATTACCATTTGGTGGTGGAACGCATGACTGTTACCCGCCGGTTTTGAATTATCGGTACTAATGAAAATTTTGCTTTAACGAAAATAAATGGATGTACTGTATTTTCAGAAAAATTTGGCTGACTTGGGAAATTTATCGTTCATGTCAACATATATGATTAATCAACAGAAGAGCAAAGTGGAGTTATTTTTTATTATGTCTAATGGTCACTTATATTTGTGCTATTACATGGACAGGAGGAAAATTTTTTTTTCAAGCAGTTAACGATACACCTCGTTTGCTTCAATAAAATAGGCTTAATCGGCAAGGCATGCTTCTTTCAACGAGCTTAGTCTAAATACCAACTTTCAGTAAAGCTGTATGAATTCCGAGGAAAAAATACCTTAAATAAAAAAATCCACCATTGTTCCCGTGCAATGATTTACATATTTTGGGGGACGTATAACTGATCTGGGTGTGTTACGTCATAAGAACAGTATAAAGATGAAAACTAAAAAAGGCACTTCATTTACAAGGTTTCTGATCTCTGCATTTCAACAATAAAATTCTTCTCTATTTTGCATTTACATGGTTAAATATGAATAGAGAACAGTTTACTATGCTATGTGCCCTGCAGTCTCACTTCTAGGTCCCCAGAAACGAATAACATGAAATCAAATCTGTCGTCGCCGGCTGTAGTTTCTGATAAATTGAAAAAACACCTAATTTACCTGAAATCAGCATTATCGTTTCCACAAAACGTTTGAGAGTCTACCAGGTTCAAACTACGGTTAAAGTACAAAGACAACGGTACTTCGCATTCAGAATGATGAAAGTGAAACGTGTGGTGTACAGAACAAACAAATGAAACTTTTTGAAGAAAAATTACACTTCTTCGTTTACAGAAATTGTTGTTACTTCGTTTGTAATTAGGTAGGAACCTAGAAACACAATTATTTCCTACAAAGTTTGCAAGCACTGCCCTGGTTTGCCCTGGTATTCACCAATTTTGCAACTCTGTACCTGGAAGGAGGCGATCGCACTTGCAGGCCCTACATGTCACGTACTTTAGGTTTTATAACAAAGTGCGAATAATAGCACGGGAGAAAATTTATGTTAAGAGGTTCAGGCACGGTTACCAGGGTGTTTTTTTTGACCAAATTTAAGAAATATGGCCTCGTTTCAAGATAGTTGGCCTAAAAAAATTCATTTGGCCTTTTGTGGGCTCATCACAAATTGGTTGACCTTAAAAATTCGTTTGCCCTTTGAGATTTTTTGGCCTTTTTACGCTGAAATGGTTGTATTTGAAGGAAAATATTACTATTCCACTTTATTCGCCAACGGATTTGCAAAATATTTTGAATAAATGCTACGTTAGACAGGGGCCCGCATTCTGCTAATAGCAAGTTTGAAGGGATGCGAGATTCGAAATACTTTTTTGCGTAATCAGTGGAAATGTGTGCACCTTATTAGTTGCAGAGATCAACCGATTTGCGGTTTTCATATCCAAGTCCAATCAGCCAATTTCATACCAAACTCCAATCCAAATCCGATACTGACAGTTTTAAAATCTAAATCCTGTTTCATTCCAGAATTCTATTGACCATGTTGTACTAAAGGCAAAATAGCCCATGCACAGTTTTTGCCTCGTGAGGCAAAAGAGACACTACCAACAAAATACCTTGGAAACAAACTCTTTTCCTGCTCTATCTTTGGCGCACGACACTATAATACTGAAAATTTTAAAATATCAAAGTAAGCACTATTAGTATCAAATTCAATGAGAAGCTCAGTTAATTAAGTGTAAGATATCAAATCAGACAAACAAGTGTAGATACAGTAGGCTATGCAGCATTTCCGAATCATTAAAACTAGGCTATACATATATAAAACACTGTGATATAACCATTACGGGTCCAGCAAATGGACGGAATCAATGAAAGTTACAAGAATTCCTTAACTTCAGTAACACGATACATAGGAGAGCAAGCTTGTGCATTGCATCACTAGATAGTGCGTCAATGCTCCAAATACAAAGACGATGCACAATTCACAATTTCTGAGGATGTGAGAAACTCCACTGAAGCAAACTTACAGATTAAATTCAGTGATCAACAGTTCCATAACAGAACTTAAAGTTGCGAAAAAGTTTAAAACGATGTAAAATACATATCCAATCAAAATTCATCATAAAGCTGAAAATCCGCCGGATATAAATCCAAATCTATATTTGCCTCTGGTGAGTTGTAAGCACTAATCAGGTTCAACGCTTATATCTGGGTCTCCGCAATAGAAATGCGACAGTGACAATGGGGAAGTGGAAGGGCTCTTATGCTTCTGGCCGTAAGTACAGGGGTGACTGAGAGATGACTTTCTTATGGGTGCAGAATGCTGCCGGTTGATCAGTATGCACACTGTGGCCCCATTGTAATCAAAATATGCAACCTCACAAACCATGAAAAGTCAGAGAAGCATCAGTAATGAGCTTCATTACATTTCCAAACAAGCCTTAATCGTAATTTCAAAGAAAATTTCTAATGATATTCTTGTAATTTACATGTTTATTTGTGAGAAAGGAATAACAATACCACAAACAAAACTTGGCTATTTTCTGGCCTTTTAAGCTATCCGTTTAGCTTTTGTCTGGCCTCTTTTAAGTACCGTTTGGCTTTTTATTGAAATTTCATCTGGCAAATCTTGGTTTAGGTCCACTCAAAGAAGATATGATGCAACCATACAAGGAAATCTGCATGTCGATTAGCAACGTGAAATACCGTACGTGTTTGCGGCACCTAGTGGGCACATGCTTATTCGCCGTGCAAGGAGAGAAAATAGGAAAATTGCTGAAAAAACAGCAAAAATTGAGTAAGCTTCTGTGATAATTGGGAAAAAGTTAGCGGAGTTTGTGCAAAACTACGTAAAATCTAGACTTTTGCAGGTTTTACGCGCTGAATGCTTCTGGTTCCTTGAAAAAATATTCTACTACAAAGTACCTTATCAAAAGATTGGTTAACTTTTGTTATAGTTCGAGATTTATCATGTTTGAAACGCACTATGAAATATAGAAATGATAGAAAAGAAGGCGTGCTTCTGTTGCTCCTTTCATCTATGATCCTACTTTCATTTTGTTGATCGTTTGTATACTAAACCTTTTTAATCTTTCATACCTTTGCACATCTGTTTGTGATGTGTGAAAATAACATTTATCACTTATCAAGAAGAGCCATGAGCGAAATCTCTTCCTAAATCACAAAGAAGGTTATTAAAATTGAAAACTTAGATGAGCGTAGTCCAACTACTTTTGACCTACGGGCCACCTTACAAAAATGCGACAACTTGCGGAACACTTCCAACAAATTGATATATGAAACCACAGATCCACAAGATTTAGATTTAAAAAGGGAAAATAAGTAAATGCATTATTGAAATTACTGCACAATAGCAAATACCAATTTATTACAAATCTCTATAGTGGGACGCTTGTGGTCGAGGCTTCTCTGACACGATCGTTCCTACATCAATACCAGCAGTGTTAGTGGTAGCAAGTCGGGGACTATCGTCCTGTGTTTCGCCTGCTATTCAATTTCTCTTTCTTGATTTGACTTGCTACGCTGTAGAAAATGCATGTACTCTCACACACGTATGTGTTTCCATATATTGAATGCAATTTTATTGCGAGATCTTTTAATTTGGGAAATCTATCTTTGCTGACTAATTTCCAGAAGTTCTCTGCAGTTTAGTCCCACACCGTCAAAAATTACCTGCTGTAACATACATACAGGGCCGGTTTTAAGCCGATTTGACCGATTTCTTCTAATCGGGCTCCGCGCCGAAGGGGACCCCTCGCTCCGTCTACTCATCAAAGCAAACTTACACTTTCTATCGAAGCTGCTTGTGTATAGTGCCGGCACGGGGCCCAGTTTTTTAAGTCGCTTTGAAAGACCAATACTGTTCTCGCATTTTTCCAACGGTCTCTTAAAGTACAGTATAATCACTCTTTATCATCACAGTATAGCCATCTAAGTACACCAAAACTTTGCTTTACAATCATCTCGGTATTCAGATGAACAGTTGCGGTCTCTCAAAATATCTTTGCAGTCAGCAAGGTCAAACCAAAAACTGTGGGATCCCACAGTATCTTGTAAGCGTGAAATCCGTTGCCAACAAAAATCCAAGTCTACTGCGCGGTTTTAACTCTCTTATCAAAATTCTATAGCAAGAATGGTGATTGTCTTTAGTAATATGTAGCCAGTTTTTTTCACTAGCATCTCGTTAAGGCAAAAAGGGGGTGAATTTTGAAGCAACTTTCTGTTTCATTTACAAAAGCGTTTCGTATTTGGCAGGTTAGATTTCAATAGTTGCTGCAACATGCAGTTCGATAGTTGTTGAATATTGATATTTTAATAGTTAATACCACTTGTCTTCTGAAGGTAACGTTTAGTTAGTAATTGCAAATGTGCGCTGCTTAGTGTTATAATAGCGTTGTGCATTTTTCCTCTCGTAAACATTTGATGAGGCAACCAACCATCAGGGGCAACCATTTGAGATTATTGGCAAAAACGTTTGCAATATACCTAGTTCTAATTATGAATGATTATATGAGGTGCTCAAAAAATAACGGTTTCTTGAAATGTAACAGCAAAGTACTAACAGTTTAAGCCATTTGCAAATTAACAGAAGTGACAATTTGGTTCAAGTGAAGTAAGCCTCATGATGTTCTTGTGGTGAAAATTGCATCATGAAATACTGCCTAAACAAGGTTTATGGCATCAATGTCACAGATTGGCGCCGTAATTTCTCAGATATAACCTAACAAACTGAAAGCTGCAAAAAGTTTGAAAAGTGGAATAACTTTCCTAGAAGTTGGAGGCTACAACAGAGCCTACCTGCTTATTTTGAAAAATTAAAACGTAGGTTTAAACTTATTGGGAGATCTACAATCATTTCATATGAGTTTCTCTACTGTTGATAGAAAAAAAATTTAACCCCTTCTCCGTAATATTCAAAAGCTAGTCTAATAAGCGGTTTTTGATTTCAAAATAGGTGCTCTATTAAGTGACTTTCACTGTAACCATTTTCCACATGTAAAGTTTATAGTGATAAGCAGGTGCTTTGCTTTTGGCTTTAAACACTCGAATTTGGGCCTATTTATTTAAGAATATGTTTTGTCTGTAACTAAGCTAAATATTATGAGTCAAAGACCATGAGCCGTGGGCCGGAAATATTAGGTGCAGCGAAAAGAGGCCTAAAGCTAAGCAAGAACAGATCGAAACATTAAAAAGAAAGGTGGGTTGGACAAGTATTTTAACCACTCAGGGTATACCCTCAATGCGACACCACGTTGAAGATGACGACAACGTAGACGTCAGACAGTCAAATTAGAAGTTTACGTACCGGAAGTGATACAAGTCGTTGCGAAAGTGTTGATTCTGACAAAGAAGGAACCTCGTCAGATGGTGCATCTGATGAGGCATGCATGCAACAAAATTCAAAATTTGGATGAACAAACGATGCTACTCAGCCAGGTGTCATGAGTCGGAATGTTGGGGACTACCCTGGATTATTTAGCCCAAATAGGACGGTATACAATCACAATAGGTTTCCCCAGAAACGAGAGTGATAGGACATGGTTTTCTAAGTTTCACTGCAAAAGATTACCACCAAATGTTGAAGCGGTACGTCATCCATAACTATTACTCCTGGCCTGGAAAAGTAAAATTTTTTGCTACTACTGCAAACTTTTCAGCTCTGGATATCCATTAGCACAGCACTCAATACCTCTCGTCTCTGCAGGTAGGCTACTACACTCGTGCCTCCTTTCTAATCAGGAAGGTATCCGGCCAGAGAGGAGGAATTGAGGGTTGCAATTCTTTGATTTATTGGGTTTAATAGCGTTGTCCATTGGTCTCTGCTGGAGAGGTCTTGGCGTCACCCTTTCGGGCCTCGTCTTTGTAACATCACTGATTTTTACCATTACGCCTTGGTGTGCCGCTCAAAAATTTCTAAACACCACTGAGTGGGGTCCCGCAGAAGTGTTTCAAATCGGGCCCCGCACTATCTAACGCCGGCCCTGCATACACACAACATTAAATCAATACTGAGAAAACTCACAGCCCTTAAAAATTATGTCCGCAGGCCACATGCGGCCCCTAGGCCTATAGTTGGACCACACTGACTTTGATGATCATTTCGCCACATTGCATCCTCCTGTTAACAAGCATATTTCTATATCGTTGTCTCTGTACACCATATACATGTACACAGATTTTTCTAACTTTGTGGAACTACCAAAAATAGTTAGACAATGGTAAATTAACAAGAGTAAGAAGACGTTGAAAAAGAAACTTCTTTGTGAGATGTTTTTGAAAGTTTGCTCAAAATTTGGCCAAGGCACTCGTTACTTGAATCCAGTCAACACAACCTATCTTATTTTTCGGTTGGGCAAAGCAACTAAGGTTGAGAAGAACTGCAAACTACAGTTCTACATCTTGAGTGTGCAGTATGCTATAGTCTGCAATTTCTTGCCAATGTGTTGCTCTATCAAACAACTCCCTTGTTATGTTTTATCTTGAGGTTGTGTTATAGAGATGTGAAAACCACAATGAAAACCAATCACATCCCGAAGTTGTTTTTGTCATAACAACTTTTCATCAAAACTGAAACAAGAACAGTTTGTCACATCGTACATAATGCAAAGATGTCACTTTTTGGAAAAGCAATTTTTCTCCGCAAAGGTTACGAAGTTGAAGCAATCAGAAACCTTCTTTAATAGGAAATCAGCTTCATGATACACAAAAACAAAGTAAAGGAAACATGAAGAGTTATTATTATTCAAAAATGATCCAACTCTGTATGATCAATGCGTGAACACGAAATGAAAACATAGTATTTACACATACAAATAATAATGCGTGTGTACTGTAACAGAATTTCCTGTCGGATATAATTTGTTCTTTTTGGAATTTCCGATGATTTTCGAACAAAATGCGTGAACAGCAACATCAGTTGCTTTTGAATTCATGTTTGAGTGTGATTAGGAGACACTCAAATTACAGAAAAACAGGTTTACTCGGGATTGATCATCGATAACATCAGATTTAAACACTCTAAATCTGTTCTGAGCACATTGATTAAAATGATAAGTTATTTAATATTCATTTTTGAATAAAGTAACAAACACTCCAAAATTTCACTAATCCTTTGAAATATGTAATGAAGCGATGCGAAGGGTGGGATTACGGGAATGGTATTGCATGATAATTTTGCAGGAACATATTCTTCTACTTTGCAACAATCACAGACAGTAACTTTCGTGTGTTATAATTTTTAGCCAAGATTTTGTTAAGAAATTTTTCTTTTCGTTTCCACAGGCATTGAACTTCTTCCTTCAGATTCACAATTGGCATCAGAAACATGGTTTCCATCGTTTCCAGAGGATGTTGATGTGCTTCTGTAACTCCTAAAATTAATAGATTATTGAAGGAAATTTAACAGTTTCTTCCTCAATTTCTCATGAAGAAAGTTTGTATTGCCAAAAATATATATCTACAGTAGGCAAGAGCCAGTGTTGGATTTAAGGAGAGTGGAATGAAAAACTTGCCTCAATCCCCCATTTTAGGGCATCCCTGGAGGTGTTTCGCGTGAAAATATTCCTCGTTTTTGATAAAAAAACTTATAATCCACTTATATAGTGCATGGCTTCTCAAACGTTTTTGTTCTGTGACCCCAGTTTGAAAGTGGTTTTTGTAACCACCACATTAACGGACATTATTGAGACCTATATGCTAATGATACGTGTAAACGTCCCATTATAAATCTCAAAGGGCATTTTTGTCCACGGTTGTGGAGCCGTCGCAAAAGTGACACAGCTCCGGCTCCGGCTCCGGAGCTCTTGGTTTTCATGAGTGTGTCTCCGGCTCCGGCGCTCTCATTTTACATGGCTCCGGCTCCAGCTCCGGCTTCTGTTGTTTTTCACATATTAAGATTTTAATTGTCTTGGTGTGCCTCAAGTTGAATGGAAAAGGATTAAATCAAGTACACAAAATTATGAGATATACCAAACATTTTTGAGTAATTTACTCTGGAAGTTTTTCACAAGCATCGCTCTTACGATGAGGAAATCAGCGAAAAAAAATACAATCACAGGTTCAGATGATTCAGAGAACTGTTAGCAGTAGAAACGCAACTCAAGATAATGGTAATATAAACATTTTCAGAAAGGCAGTCGCTAGTTTTGTCGTCAATGCCTGAGGACCTTTTGTTATTTATAACGACCAGAATCAAGAAAATGGTTGTTTGAAAAACTACATTTGTGCCGAGCATTTAAACGCAGACCAGTCCCAACTGACGAAGTGTTTTGCACTCCCTGCATGCTTTGCCTGTTGCAGTTTCGGCAATTCCAGCCAACAGCTCTACACCATGCAAAGAGCGCAAAACACATAGTTGATTAACTCTCTCATGTGTTCTTTCCAACATGCACGCATTTGCATTAAACAAATGCCAAGATGTGTTTAAAATCCCTTTACTAAAAGAAATAGTATCACTTCTTGCATGAAATCATCTTTGACTATTTTAAATTACCTAAAAATTCTGAATTCTTATCTTTTGCGCTCGTAATAAGCAGTGGTGAATCACAAAGTAAAGCACAATTTAACTTACTGTTTTTTTTTAAAGAAAATGTTAGGTATCTGGTATGGACCTGCAGGGACCCGATTTCTCGATTCTAGGGACACGATTTTCTTCGATTCTAGGGACCCGATTTTGAATTCCAGGGACCCGAATCGCGTCCCTAAAACACCGTAATCGGGTCCCTGGAATTCAAAATCGGGTCCCTAGAATCGAAGAAAATCGTGTCCCTAGAATCGAGAAATCGGGTCCCTAAAACACCGTAAAAAAAACCTGATTTAGCATGCAAAGCTTAGAAGAAAATAAGGCTGGTTGCCGTACTGAAAACATAAAATTTGTTCCCGCGGATGAAAACTTCAGGAAAAGTCAACATTTGTTTAGGTTGATTTTTATACCCTCCTCACAATTTATTATTATGCAAAGCACTGCTAGTTTGCTACCAATTTCATTTATAACTTTTATGTTATGCTACTGCTTGTAAACGTTATGATTCCCAGTGGACTTTGTCAGAAATATAGTAAACCTTGTTAGCAAACCTAATGTTTCTAATAAAAATTCCTCATTTACAATGGCGTGCCGTGTAATCCACGCTTAAATCTTCAATAGTATCATATCTATCATACTCCCTGATACCAGCATGATTACACAGGTACAAAAGCTATGGATATTTCTTTACTATAATCTGCTTCGGTGAACATTGTATCAGGGCTTCTCAAACTATGTAATTTTGGGTCGCGAAAAAATCAGCAGAACAAATCAGATATACAAATTGTTGTAACTTTACAAAAAAATTAAAAGTAAGCTTGGAGTGAATCTATTTCTACTGCATTTTAGGGAAAATACCGTGGTCATGGTGTCAGTTGTTTACTAAGATGGCCTCCTGAGCTATCAAGTGATAATAATATCAGTCAAGCACAAGTTATGCGTTGTTACGTCATGATTGTTTCAACGTACTTGACCATTATTGACCTTATTGCATTCATTCTGACACGGAACCATGTTTGTGTTTGTGCATATAACTCTCGGTCTAGTCACCTAGGGATTGGGTCAATGGTTCTTACCGTGGGGTAAATTGCATCTTCCAAGGGACAATTTACTGAATCCTAAATTGTAGCCAATGTAAATTTTTATGAATCATTATATACTGCAAGAGGTTGTTAATTTCGTATTTTCAATAAATGAGCACCATTGAATGTATTGGGCCTAAATCTAGTAACTTTTGTGTGATAAAAGGGTAAGATATGTCAAAAATGTTAAGAACCACTGTATTAGGCCAACTGCTTTGAGAACACACTGAGTAGTTTTAGACTAATGTTAAAAGCTTCATACACAGTTTCAGATGTACTTCAGACTTTGATTCAGGAAAAGTTGGATCTACAAACCATACAAGAGTAGGGAAGCCAGCCAAAAATGTTGGGAGAGGCCAAGCCGAAATATATTCACTTTAAGCGAGCAATAATAGATGGCTGGGGTCACCGCACAAAATAACAAGATATGCTAGAAATTTAGGGGTGGTGCCCCCTTACCTCCACGCTGGTTACGCCTATGATACTCAATTGAAATTTCAGTAGGCCACACACTTGCAATGCCCCGGATGAATTTGTGGAGTTATAAAAGACAAAAATTTACAACTGGAATTTTCAAAACAGAGTTTATGTCATTTTTGGTTCCGAACAAGAAATCAATTCACAGTCATTTCTGATCTAGCCACTCATAACCTCCTAGACTTTTACACAACGTATTTCCATGAAGCGGCATTTTCAATATTGGAAGTCATCAAGCCAAAAACCGATACTTTTAAAAAAAATGTTGAGAATGTCCTTCCTGCGTTGTCTTGTATCAATCTACGAATGGATGATCTGTTTAAAAATTATCACATGCTTCCATCCCATTAACTTCCAAACACTGAATTGTTTTCTGTTAATTTTTTTCGCCTTACTGTTTCCATTACGTGGTAGTTTTATTGCCATGTAGTTACCTTCGTGGATTGTGGACATTTTTATAATTTCGTCATAGACAAAAGCAGGGCTGAGGAGCCGTAGTCGGAGCGCCGTAGCCGGGCATATTGCCTGGAGCGGGAGCTCATATTAATAATCAGAAGGATCTGGTGGTCAAATTAAAAATCGGAAGGATCCAGAGCTCAGTTATAATTTATGACTGGAGCTGGAGCTTGGGTCTGTTCATCTCCGGTTGCGGGTCCTTTCCTATTGACGGTTTTGCCAAATAGACCTACGTGTGATTTTTATAGCACACTAAACGCGATTGTTATGAGTTACGACACCAGATTGCAACAATGTACTTGCAAGCCTTTGATGTTTCTTTGGTTTAATAATCGCTAAGGCTACGACATCGTAATGGCAGGCGTGGTGTTACTTTTTGAACAATGGTTTTCAAACACTGTTCTTAGAGCTGGATTCAGCTCCCAAGCATGCTTTTTACGGCTTTTAGCAATCTTTCAGTAACAGATTTTATTTGAATAAGAGCAGATGATGCCTCCTTCGTAGGGGAAATATATGCTCTGTAAGAGCTTGTAGTTTGATTCTTTGCTGAGAAAGGATTCCTTTCGATAGATATGGTCTTTCAGTAACACCTCTAATATTTGTATAACAGACGTCGTTAGTGCAATAAAACAAAACGTGTCAGTTGACTTGCGGTAAATTTTTTTAGTGCGGCTGTCTAAAAAAATTGTAGGTCTGGAATTGGCTCACCTCAGCGAAATGGTTGAGAACCACTGTAGTAGAAGTAAGAAAAACCTTAACTACCACAACTTCTTACTTTCTAATCAGAATGATTAAACCGAGTCTGTGGTAGTGTAGCGATCTGAAAAGAACTGATCTATGTTGAGCAGGTATATAATAAAATATCCATAGCTTTTGTACCTGTGTAATCATGCTGGTAGCAGGGAGTAAGTATAGTAATATATAAAAAGGTACCAAAAATGAAAAATAAAACCAATGAAAATAAATACCCATAATGTCTGTCAGATTCCGATGTAGCAAAAGAAAACTTATTTGAAAGATCTTGAAGGTCTTTTGTTATATTGAACCGAAAGCGCTTGTTCCGAACAATAAAAAGCAGAAAGAGGAAGAAACCTGAAAGCATAACAAAAACGAATGAAGAACCACGGCCTGATTTCTAGTTGTGTAGCCTCCAAACTCCGAAGTAATTTATGAATTCTCTTTCTTTTTCGCCCAATCTATAATAATTTCATTATTTTCAGGTTTACTGCAAATCGTGTTTTTTCAAATAGAGGAAAACTGAATAAGTTTTTTCCATTTTTTCTATTTGAAAGGAGCATGTAATGAAAAGTTTACTATCAGATTTGGCTGAATGTCACCGTTTCCAAAATAGGAATAAAATCCTGCGCCCTATTAAGGTTTGTGGTGCACCAAGTTAAGTTTTTATTTATTTCTAGTGAGATATGTTGCGTGCCTCCGAAGTTCGTTGGGCGGTTTCGAATCATAGTCGGTTCGTAATGAAGACATCAAAACGTTTTTTTTACGAGCTGTCCAGCCTTGTGCTCTCCGGGTGCAAGGCCCGCAGGATGAGTGCAAAGGAAAGCTTCACGGTTGGTGCTATCACTGACATCCCGCCAGTGCATCATTTACTGTTAATCCGCTGAGTACCTGCGCGGCCGCCGCCGGCTGAGTAACCGCAGATGAGTGCCCACAAATCACTCGCAACCATTGGCGTGGAAGAGGGGGCAGGGGTATCGGACCCCCTGGATTTGGAAATTTGGCATTTTCTTATTACACTTTTTTGCAAAAAAATATTGTTTGCTTATTTTTGAGCAGAAAAAATGAAATTTCATCACTTTTGGCTCCCCATGAAAAAATCTTTTTGGCGACCTGTAAAAAATTCCTTATTTGGAAGAAAGTATTTTCGACACCCATGTTTGCGACAGTCGAAAGGGACTACAATGAGAGTCAAATGTAACTTTCTTTACTCTTTCTTATTTTGAAAGATACTGATTATATCATTCAAAGCAACTACTAAGAAGGAGATCGTTGCATCTGCGTTATGTTCTGCTAATTGAAAAATTTATGCGGTAATGGTAGTCGAATTTGCAAGCGATTTAACTCGGGGTGACTCCAGGTCAGCAACGTCTTTCGGCTCATCACACGATTGATGCTGACTGACACTGAATGCAACCGTTCGGGACTTGCATCAATTAAATTTCCATTTGATCCAATGCGGACTAGTACTACGGTTGTTCTGTGACGTTGGTTACACAACAGTGAATGAGAAGTATTCATAAGAACTCGTTAATTCGAAGTCGCATAACGTAGGTGGAGAGCAATGATAACGCTAGTTATTTCTCTGGCTTCTAGGTTAATTCATATTTGCCCAAGTTACTGGACAACTTTTACATATCACTTAAATTTAAAATGCAAAATTACGGTCTGAATGGAACAGTATTTCAGTTGTCCACATCTTATTCAACCAGACGTTAGCAATAAACTATTGTGAATGGTTCAAAACCAAATTGTAAAAATGTAACTTGCAGAATTCCTTTAGGTTCAACTCTTGGGCTACTGTTGTTTATAAATATACTGTACATCAATGATCTACCTCCTTGTCCAAAATTTAAAACAGTGCTTAATGCAGGCAATACCAATGTGTCACTTTCACACTCCAGTGAATTTTCTTTGCAAATTATGGTTAATCAGGAATTACGTAAAGTACATGAGTAGATGTCCCCTAATAAACTATTTATAAATTATGCTAAGTCAATGTATCGTTTGACAGGAAAGAGGGTATAAAGTTATTTAGCAAAGGAATTCTTAGTTAGACTTGGCAATCATCAGCTCGGCATTTTTATACAGTAGATGAAAAGCTTAATTGGTCATCACACATAAAAGTATTGAAACAAAGTTAGCTTTTGCCGTTAACTTGATCTACAAAAAGACAAACAAATTACCAAAACATGCTCAAATTACTATAGTTTTGCATACACGCATTTACGTTATTGTATTGCAGATTGGGATCTGCAACCACGTCACATCTAAAATCAATCTGTGTGAAGCAAAACAACATATTGCGCAACACGACGTTCAGTAATTATGGTACACTTGTAAGCCCCATTCACCAAACGTTGAAGTTTTTAAAAGTGTAGGATATGTATATATATAATGGCATCGGCCAAATTGACGCACATATTTCATTACGGGTTATTGTCCAGTATTTGTAAGAGTCTGTCCCAGAGATAAGCGGATGTACATAACTATAATACATGATGTGGTAGCAATCAAAACTATTTTATTCCTAGTGGCCATGGTAATTCTGGCAAAAAACTGATGTAGATAGAAATTAATGCGGAACATAAAAACTTACCTTTTCACCAGTTTAAAAAAGCTAGGTGTAAATATTGGTTATCACAGTAATAAAATCCTCGTTTCATTTTCAGAAGTGTCTAACAAATTACGATTAATTTCCAACAGAATGTCGCTTTATGTTTCCACTGGAGTATCTACTGGATCAGTAGTGGAGAACTTTTGTCCTTATTTGTTAGTTTTCTTTCCCTCTGTATTTCTTTTGTTTGTTTGTGTTTCGCGAGTGTCCGGGAGTATCAACTAAAGCACCTAAGAGTTTTTTCCGTCTCACAACTGCAAGCTTAGCAATGCTTCCAAGCATTTACCGACAGTGTTTGTTATTTATTTTTTTGCACCCGGGTGTGTTGGCAGTAAACAATACAACCATATTGATTGCAGATGTCAGCTTGGGCACTAAGAGCGAACCCGAGTAAAGCGCGAGCGAACGAAGTCGAGAGAACGCCTTCAACAAAAAGTATTTTTTGATTCCAGTTACATGCAACATGAACGCGAAATGCCAGAATTGGAACGAATATATATGAACAGTGACAAAGCCCAATGAAATAAGCCCGAGTTAACAACCTTAATCCAGTGAAGTAGCTTAATGGTGCCACAAATACACAGAGCAGGCAACATCACGTTCTACAATGCAAATCGTAATTGAAGACTCGGGCTATTACCGAGGAGCCCGAGAGCCGGAGTCGCCACTGGATTGAAGTGATGCGGATAGATTCAGTATATATAAAAGTAGAAAAAAATAAGATTTGTATGTCAAATAATTTTCGTAACGAATTTAATGTACATTTCATGTTTTTGAAAAGGTTGGAATACTTCAAAGCAAACGAGACAAATCAAATTGAAAGTACGTGACCCAAAAAGATGCGTACCCATATTTTGTTCGATAAAAAAACCATTTTTTAACGAATGTCTTTTCTGTTGCAGGACGTGATAGGTGAATCTATGGATGATCGTTTGCAGCTATAGTTGCCCCAAAAATGT